>Ga0326728_10002365_pt1 | contig 63127 bp, 51 predicted proteins | sample MB3enrmetagenome_FD_207602 | JGI IMG/M metagenome (GOLD analysis project Ga0326728, IMG submission 207602) | Lab enriched peat soil microbial communities from McLean, Ithaca, NY, United States - MB31MN | ecosystem: Environmental > Terrestrial > Soil > Wetlands > Peat | place: USA: New York...
CCCCCGCGCGGTGTGGCGACGGCGCCACGACCGCGCCCCCGGCTTAGCAAACCACCGTGCCTTCGGCCGTCAGACCCCCGAGGGGGCCGTCCATGGTTCTTAGCAACCTGCCCAAGGTTCGCGTTTGCGTTGCTTTCGCGGAAGGCAAACCGTAAACTTCAGACTCAGGCAAGTTTCACGACACATCGCACCGGGGATGAGACCGACGTGGGAGGAGAACATCATTTAATGAAAGCACTCGTTAAGAGCAGGAGAGAACCGGGGCTCTGGCTGGAAGAGGTCGAGATTCCCAAGATCGGGATCAATGACGTGCTAATCCGCGTGCACCGCACGGGGATTTGTGGGACGGACCTTCACATCTATCGCTGGGATGACTGGGCACAGAAAACGATTCCTGTTCCGATGGTGATTGGGCATGAGTTTGTTGGTGAAATTGTCGAGGTGGGTTCGAATGTCTCCGACTTTTTTCCGGGCGACCTCGTGAGTGGCGAAGGGCACGTCGTCTGCGGGCGGTGCCGGAACTGCCTGGCGGGCCGCCGTCACCTCTGCGCTCGAACCGCGGGTGTGGGCGTTAACAGGCCCGGGGCGTTCGCGGAGTATATCGCCCTGCCCATGACGAACATCTGGCGGCATCACCCTTCGATCGACGAGGACATCGCCGCGATCTTTGATCCCTTTGGAAACGCCGTCCACACGGCCCTGACCTTCCCGGTTTTGGGCGAGGACGTGGTGATTACCGGCGCCGGCCCGATCGGACTTATGGCGGCGGCGGTCGTGAGGCACGCCGGCGCCCGGTTCGTGGTGATCACGGACGTCAATCCCTTTCGGCTCGCGCTCGCCAAGAAGATGGGCGTGACGGTGGCGCTGGATGTACGAGAAGGCAGGCTGGGCGATGTGCAGAAAAAACTGGGAATGTTCGAGGGTTTCGACGTGGGGCTGGAAATGTCGGGTAACCCGGCCGCGTTCCGGGAAATGCTCGCGAACATGTGCCACGGAGCCAAAATCGCCATGCTCGGCATCCCCGCTGCGGAAATGGCCATGGATTGGAATACCGTCATCTTCAATATGCTCACCCTCAAGGGCATCTACGGCCGCGAGATGTATGAGACTTGGTACAAGATGACGGTAATGGTGCAATGCGGGCTGAATATTGCACCGGTCATCACTCACCGCTTTCATTATGAAGAATTCCGGAAGGGCTTTGAGGTCATGGACACCGGCCAGTCCGCAAAGGTCATTTTGAACTGGATATAGCCAGCGCACCCTCCCCGCTCTGACGGGATGAGGAGGCCGGACCGCCGGTGCAAGGTGCAGCCCTTTCCCCAGGCCACTGCCGATGCCTATTCCCCCAGCATGCGACATCACCGCCGTGATCAGCAAGATCCCCTACCGGATGGCTCTGGCGGGAGGCTGGATCGACCAACCCTTTGTCTCCATGCACAACCCCGCTCCACCAGGATCGATGGTCGTAGTGGGGCTTGAACCCACGTTTCGATTCATGGACCGGAGCGGCATGGCCACCAGCACACGCGAAGTGGCGCGGAAACTCTGGAACGGTGTGCTCCCTGATCAAGACCCGCAGGAGTTGGTCCGCGTCTTGTACGAAATGGAGAACCAAGGGAGCGCCACACCCTCCGGCTCGCAAGACATGCTGGGGCTGATCATTCCCGGCATCAGCCGGCTGGACTACGATTTCGCCTGCGAGGGGGGCTTTTTCCCTGCGCACATTGAAACGAACCGGGATCCGGCTGTCGCGGATTGGCTGGAAGCGGTGATGCACCTTCTCCCCATCGCGCCGCGCCCGGAGCATTACCATCCTCTCGACGAAAAACGCTTGGACAAGGAATGGATCCGGCGCCTGGGCCAATCGGGGAAGGACTGCTACGCCGCGATTCTGGCGAAGGACACACGAGGGCTTGGAGCATCCCTAAACGAGTGCATGAAATGCTGGGAGGCGATCCTTCCCTGTACCGTGCGGCATCCCGCGATCACGGTCGACCTGGCGGGTATTCTGGAATTCTACCAATCCCGGTACGCCGGCGCCATGTACTCCGGCTGCGGTGGCGGGTACCTCTACGTCGTATCGGAGACCCCCGTTCCGGGTTCGATTCGAGTGCAGGTCAGGCGCGCGCCGGCCAGCGGCAAAAAATGAAAATCGTCGCGGTCACAGGCAGTTTTGACAATCTGCGCTCGCCGGACGCGAGGTTCCTCGAGGAGGCCTCGCAGTGGGGAAGCGTGCACGTGGCTCTGTGGTCGGATGAAACCGTGCGCGCGATCAAAGGCAAATCCCCGCGGTTCGCGGAACGAGAACGCCAGTATCTGCTTGAGGCTTTGCGCTACGTCCATCGAGTGACTGTTGTGCGGGGGACGATCGCTCCCGATGTGCTGCCGCGGTTCGATGCCGTCCAGCCCGACATCTGGGTTGTTGACGAGCCCAGCGACACGCCCGCCAAGCGTGCGCACGCAGAGGAGCAAGGTGTTCAGTACCATGTCTTAACTAACGCTGGCCTGAAAGGTCTTCGCGTGCCACCCTTCGTCCCGCCGGCATTTGATTCCGGCCGAAAGCGAGTGATCGTGACGGGTTCCTTTGACTGGTTTCATTCCGGGCACGTAAGGTTCTTCGAGGAAGCTTCCGCCCTGGGTGATCTGTATGTGGTGGTGGGGCACGACGCGAACATCAAACTCCTAAAAGGTGAGGGCCACCCCCTGCTTTCGCAGGACGAACGCCTCTACATGGTCCACTCGGTCCGGTACGTCGAGCAGGCCATGTTTTCGACAGGGCACGGCTGGATGGACGCCGAACCGGAGATCGCCGCGATCAAACCTCACTTCTACGTCGTGAACGAAGACGGCGATAAACCGGAGAAGAGCACTTTCTGCGCTGAGCATGCCATCGAATACGTGGTCTTGAAACGAATTCCCAAGGAAGGCCTGCCGGAAAGGCAGAGCACTGACCTGCGAGGGTTCTGATTGAAGATGGCGTCGCCCCACCGACCCGTCCGGTTCCTTCGGGCATCGAGGGGCGGGGGAATGACCACCCTCCAGCGGACCACGCGGATAAGATAACTCACTCCTCAGGACGCAGTTGACGAAAGCATCCACCTGCCGTACGATGCTGCATCCCCGGAGGCTATCGTTGCGCTGGCGAAAACTGATTGCTGCTGCCGTCGTTCTCGTGTCCCTCTCGCCGATCGTACGGGCGCAGGACGCCGGTTCGAGTGCCATCCTCGCAGCCATGAAGGCGGAACTCACCCGCTCCGAGCAGACCTTCAAAAGCCAACCCGCACAACCTTACTTCCTCAGCTACGAGATCACTGACGATCAAGTGGTGAGCGTAACGGGAACGTTTGGAAAGCTCGAGACAAGCCAGGGAACGCACAGTCGTGAGTTGGATATCGATCTGCGCGTGGGTAGCACCCACCTCGACAACACCCACGGGATGCGCGAGGCCGCCGATCGCCCGGACCCCATTGATGTTCCCATCGACGCTGATCCGGCCGCGCTGCGCAGCGTGCTTTGGTATCACACGGACCTCAAATACAAGCGCGCTGTGGAGCGGCTTACCACCGTCAATACCGATGTTCAGGTCAGAGTCGAACAGGAAGACAAGTCGGATGATTTTTCTCCGGAGCCTGCGGCGAAGCATTTCGACAAGCCTCTCACCATGGCCGTTGACCGGCGCGGGTGGGAGGAGAAAGTGCGCAAATACACGGCGCCTTTTGCCAGGTACGGTGACATCTACTCTGCCACCGCCGTCCTGATCGGCGATATCGAAACGCGCTGGTACGTCAACAGCGACGGCTCGGAGATTGAAGTCTCGAGGCCTTTTTATAACCTTTACCTCTCGGCCCAGACCAAGGCCGATGACGGCATGGAACTGCCGCGCTACGAATCCTTCTTTTCCTTCGCGCCGGAGGGCTTGCCTTCCGACGCGGCGGTGCTGAAGACCGTCGATCAGATGATCAAGGACCTGCACGCCCTGCGAGTGGCGCCGATTGTAGACCCTTACACGGGTCCTGCCATCCTCTCGGGACGCGCCAGCGGAGTCTTTTTCCACGAAGTGTTTGGCCATCGCATCGAAGGCCATCGGCAAAAAGGCGAGGAGGAAGGCCAGACGTTCAAAAAAAAGGTGGGTGAAAAAGTTCTGCCAGGCAACTTCTCGGTGATTTCCGATCCGACCAAGGCCAAGTTGGGCGCCGCAGAACTAGCGGGCAATTATGACTTCGACAACGAGGGCGTGCCGGCGCAGCGGGTCACCGTGGTCGACCACGGCGTCTTCAGGAACTTCCTGATGTCGCGGTCGCCCATCGAAGGATTTCCCCACTCCAATGGGCATGGGCGAAGGCAACAGGGATACGCCCCCGTGGCGCGGCAGTCGAACCTGATGGTCGAGGTCGATCATCCGGTTTCGCGAGCGGCTCTCAAGAAGCTGCTGATCGAGGAAATGAAGAAGCAGGACAAGCCCTTCGGTCTTTACTTCGATGACATCCAGGGCGGATTCACCCTGACCGGCCGCTCCCTCCCCAACGCTTTCAATGTGCTGCCCATCATGGTTTATCGGGTCTACCCCGACGGCCGGGAAGAATTGGTGCGGGGTGTGGACTTGATCGGCACGCCGCTTACCGCCTTCAGCAAAATCCTGGCCGGCGACGGCGAGACGGCCACTTTCAACGGGGTGTGCGGCGCGGAATCAGGGTCGGTGAGCGTCTCCGCCTCTTCACCGGACGTCCTGGTGTCGCAAATCGAAGTGCAGAAGAAGCAGAAATCGCAGGAGCGATTACCCATCCTTCCGGCGCCCCTTCCCTAACGGCCGGGGGGAAAGTCCGGGGAGCGAGTACGAGGAGCAAAATGATGCAAAAGAGGACAGTTGGGGGGATCGCGATTCTCCTGCTCGCGGCGCTCACGCCTGCGCTACCCGCCCCGGCTGCGGACGACGTGGTCATGAAGGCGATGCGCGACGAGCTGGATCGCTCCCTCAAGCAATTGCTGGTCGAGAAGCTCGATAAACCCTATTTCATTGCCTACCACGTCAAGGACCAGACGACGCTCGAAACGTCAGCGACCTTCGGCGCACTGCTATCCGGCAGCATTTCTCACAACCGCTATCTGACCGTCCAGGTGCGGGTCGGCGACTATCAGCTCGACAACAGCAATTTCGTGGGGTATCCGCCCCGCGCCAACGGCCTGACGGAGACCGTGCTTCTTCCCATCGACCAAGATTACCAGGAGCTCCGGCGCCAGATCTGGCTGGCCACCGATCGGGCATACAAAGCCGCGCTGGAAACGCTGTCGCGAAAGCGCGCGGCGCTGGAGAATCGGACCAACCGCGAAAACCTCCCGGACTTCAGCCGCGAGCAGCCCACCACGGCGATTGCACCTTTCGCTCCCATCAAGTTGGACCTGGCGCGCGCCGAAGCAATGGTACGAAACCTTTCCGCAATCTTCCGCCAGCAGCCGGAAATCTATACTTCTTCGGCCAGCCTGGAGATCAGTGACGCCCGGTCCTGGTATCTCAATAGTGAAGGGAGCGCGACCGCGCAGGAATCATCATCGGCGAGCTTTGTGAGCCTGGCGCAGACGCAGGCGACGGATGGGATGGCGCTTCCTGGTTGGGTAGTGGTCTCGGCGCCGTCGATGGAGGAACTCCCCAAGGAATCCGACCTGGCCTCGCAAGTTCGTTCCATGGCGCAGGTTCTGACGCAGGCGCGCCAAGCCTCTCTGGTAGACCGCTACAACGGGCCTGTCCTCTTTGACGGGAGCGCCGGCGCGGAGGTCTTCAGCCAGGTCTTCGCTCCCAAGTTGCTTAGCACGCGCGTTCCCTCTTCCTCCAACACTCAGGTGGAGGCTTACGCCGCACAGAGCGTCAGTAAGTTTCAAGACCGGCTCGGGGGGCGTGTGCTCCCGGCTTTCCTGAGCGTCAAGGACGATCCCGCCGCGGCATCCTACGAGGGGAAGCCCCTCTTGGGGGGACACGTGGTTGATGACGAAGGCGTCCGCGCCCGCGAGACAACCCTGATAGACAAAGGCTTCCTCAAGACGCTGCTCGCGACCCGGGATCCGGTCTCCGGCATACCGCAAAGCACGGGCAGTTACCGCACCTTCGGCGCCCAGCCCAGCAACCTCATCGTCACCGTCGAAAACGGCGCCAGTCAAGCTGACCTGAAAAACCAGTTGCTCTCCATGGTGAAGCAGCGGAATAAAGAATTCGGGATCATCGTGCGGCACGTCGGCCGGGAGATCTACAAGGTGTATCCCGACGGTCGCGAAGAGTTGATTCGTGCGGGCCAATACGACGGGCTGGACGACGCGGCTTTCAAGGATCTGGCTGCGGCCTCCGCAGACGCGACGGCTTACACGATTCCCTTCGCGGCCTATGCCGGGCGTCTCTATCCCGGACAAAGCGGAGCGCCGCTGGTGTCCTTTGTTGTTCCTTCTTTGCTTTTCGAAGACCTTTCCCTCAAACCCGTGCCGGCGGAGTTGCCGAAGCTGCCACTTTCCAAGCATCCCTTTTTTGACAAATAATCGCGCCGCTTGATCGGGGGTTCGCTCTGCTACGGGAAGGGGCCGGGTTGTGCCACAAAGGCGGAAGATTCCTTAACAACCCACTATAGGGATGGACAAGGAGTCCATATCGATTCCGTAGGTTAAGGGGCAAAATGTCTGCCGCTCGTGACTACCTAACGAAAGTCCTGCGTGCGACTTGCTGATCCACCTGCCTGAAGTACCAATGACATAATGTCTTCAGCCCAGGGGGTTTGGCTACGATGCTCTGGGGACGGGTTACGCAAGCAAGTAGCGCAGTCTGGCTTCCTCTGATTCTTAACATGGGAACATCAACCATGATATTAACATCCAAACATGAAACCGCGCGGACGGACGAAGAGCCGCAGACGAATGCGAAGGACGCGTGCGCTGCCCGCTTGGCCAATGCAAATTGACGAGGGGGAGTTGCCACTGGGGGGTATCGGGCTTGAGAAAAGCCACGGTCAGAACTGCACTGGCCGTGGCTACCATGTCGGGTCCAGGTAGACTGGACCCGCTCAGGAAATCCAACGAGGAGGCCACGCGCTCAGCGTCGGCCCCCAAAACCACCGTGGAAGCCGCCCATCGACCCGCCACCGTGGAATCCCCCACCAAAACCGGCGCCGCGGCCACCCATCGCCATCCCCATGCGATTGCTCGCCATGTTTCGAGGGAATGCGCGGAATCCAGCGGTTCCGGCCCTAGGCTGATGGGCGAGCGGCGGCAAGCTCCCACGGCCCCGTGTTCCGGTGGCCGGATAATGGTAGAAGCCGCCGTACCCACCCCCGTAGCCAAAACCATAGTAGGGCGCATAACCCGCCATCCACGGTGAGAAGAATGGATAGCCGAAGGGACCCCACCCCATTCCGAATCCCGGCATGAAAGCAAAGTCCCAAAAGAATGGATCCCAATACCAGCCGGGTCCCCACCATCCGCCGTCCGCCATGAGCGCGTTGCCGGTATCGACATTCGCTTCCGTAGCGTAATCGCTTCTCAGCTTGCTCCAGCGGTAGAGTGGATCTTCCTCGATCTGGTCCTTGTTGTACTTCTGCCGGGCAAGGGGTTGTGCCTCCGCCAGCAGTGTCTCGTGTCCCTTCGTGAGGCTGACCTTTTGGTCCCCTTCGAACGTTACAGCTTTGCCCTCCAGGACTTTCACCGAAGAAGGGGCGGCGGTGAAATCGTACAATCCTACTTTTTCCATCTGGGTGGTGGCGCCGTCCACCACCACGCTGATGTCGTTTTCCTTGAACAGTTCATCCACTTCCACCATGGCAGAACCGCTATTCAGTTGCATCTGGGTATCCGCCAATCCCGGCGAGATCATTTTCACTTCGCTGTTGTGGCCGACCCGCATGTACACACCCGGCGTCAGCAGTATTTCCGCGTTGCCGTTACCGGTGTCCAACACTTGGTTGGGTTCGAGGTAGGTCGTACCCACTGACTTCGGTGATTGTTTTTGGCCCTCGACCGAGACCTGGCCTTCGACGTAATTCAATGTCCCGGGCGGAGGGTTGTTGTTCGACGTGTCCGCCAGGCCAAGCACGGAAGTGACAAGGAGGACCAACGTCGCCTGCCCAATTCGTTTCCATGTTTCCCTCATGGTTTACCTCTCCTCTTACACTTTATTAGATGCATCTTAGTTGCATCACGCGTCAGTGGAAACGGCCTTCCCCCCGTAGCTCCAAATGGACCTAATGCTAACCACAGAGGATAGGCCATAACTGACAGGCAGGCAGTGGGTTGCGGGTAGTCACGGTCAGCGCATTTCTGTCCGTGGGTTCTTCCGTTCGGCCCGACCTAAAATTGCTTGGCACGGGTTCGACATGGTTCGATCGAGTTGCCGGCTGTCCGATTAAGATGGATTACGCACAAGGCCCTTGGGGGTATCGCGCACGTGAAAAGCCCACGGTCAGAAAATCACTGACTGTACCTACCAGCTACTTTTGCCTTTTGACTTTCTCTTGCGGCTCCGCCACCCTGCGCTACCTGCAAGCGTCCCGAGTTGGAAGTTCGCTAAATAATTCTACGTTGTTCGAAAGCCCGCGTAGCGGGCGCCGTCATTTGGCCCACGGCGAGCCAGCCGTGGGCCACACGATATCGCCCCTGTCGGGGCTCGAAACGGGGTCGTATCCTCCTTATTTTAACGCCTATGCGGGGACGGGGAGAGGGTTAGCTGAGCGCTCTACGACAGACCCGAATCAGGCAGTGGAACTTTCAAGGCCGTCCCGTTCTGAAGACGCTTAAAAAGCAGGCTTTCCAGTACATACATGGTGGTTCCGGCCACCATTGTCCCCAGGAAGTAAACTAACATGGATAGCATGTTTTCAAACAAGAATCCCACCGTCCCCAAGATGCCACAACTCCCACATATCAGAAATGTGTATCTCAGCCGCCGTTCTAATCGCCCACCCGAAAAGATAGGGGCGACAATGAGGAGTGCCAATCCCCAAAAGAAGGTCCAGCCTAGCAGGCCACTCGCCGAAATGGCCGAACTGGGATTCCATTCCACGAACTGCTCCAACCCGATGAGAGCCCGTTTGGAGAGAATCAGTCGCATCGCGTTGAAATGCACAAAGTACATTTGGCTGCCTAATACCATGGTCGCGGTTATGCAACACAGTCCAATTCTCGTTAATATCTTCCTGTCTTGAGGAGCATAATCATGAAGGCTGCAAAGCAAAATTAGACTGAGTGGCCCGAGCAGAAACGCCGCCGCCTGAGTGAGTGTGACGGCAACCAGACTGGCGGACCGAAGGGCAGCCACAAAATCGGCCAGATTCGTCCACGGGGGTATGGGAAAGAGGATCAATGCCATCACAAGTCCAATGCCCCAACCTAGGGTTAAAATCACCGACAAAACGGCTGACCAGTAGCCCAGATTGATGGATAATCGATTCATCGGTCTCTCTCCTTTCTTGCAAAACAATGGTTTATGTTTCCATGCTAAGAACCGCGGAGGAAGGCAAACGGCGCTGCCTCCCGCTTCATGATTCATCGGCATGATTGCCGGCTCTCTCCTGAATTACAGACAATGAATTGGGCGGACAGAAAGGGCCTGCGCAGACGTGCCACAGCGATAATTTACGCGCATGCCCAGGGGGGCGCAAGGCCCAAAAACCGCGGACCTTGGACCGCAGGTGCGCACTTGGGTTTTTTTAGCAAGAATATTGTGCTATTTCCCGAAAGTGACCCCCGGCCCGCCTTGACCTGATGAAAACGCCTGCGGCGGTCCACCCCCAAAAGGCGAGGGTTGAAATTTCCAATCAACGCATCCCTCAGTTGCCGCGTAAGCAAAAAGTTGTGGAGGTGTAGCTGGTAGCCACGGACAGTGCTTTTCTGTCCGTGGGTTCTTCCGTTCGGCCCGACCTAAAATTGCTTGGCACGGGTTCGACATGGTTCGATCGAGTTGCCGGCTGTCCGATGAAGATGGATTACGCACAAGGCCCTTGGGGGTATCGCGCACAAGAAAAGCGCACGGTCAGAAAATCACTGACTGTACCTACCAGCTACTTTTGCCTTTTGACTTTCTCTTGCGGCTCCGCCACACTGCATTGCAATACCGTAAATTCTTATTTTTTTGGCAAGCATATTGTGCAATTTCCAGAAAGTGACCCCCGTCCCGCGCCGGCTGGTGAAAACGCCGGCTGCGGTCCACCCTCTCCCCTGCGGAGAGGGCTATGATTCTCCTTTGGTTGCGGCCATGCCGCGCTGCGCTACCTGCTCGTGTCCCGAGTTGGAAGTTCGCTAAATAATTCTACGTTGCTCGAAAGCCCGCGTAGCGGGCGCCGTCATTTGGCCCACGGCGAGCCAGCCGCGGGAATGCCGAATGGACAAGATAATATTTTGAGCCCTGTAGGGGCGACATCGGGTCGTGGCCGCCTGGTGCTACCTCGGAAATGGTAGGACTGGCCCATTCCGTGGGCGCCGGAGGCTCTGAACGCTGAAAACCCGAATAGCCATTGCATTCGGGAGCGGCCAAGCGTAAGCTGTCGGCCGGATCAGAATCAATAATGGAAATTCCGGCTAAATGACTTCAAGACATGGAGCAAGGCCATGAGGAGAAGTTTTTTCGCAGGGGCTATTATTCTCTGCGCTGCAAGCGTCGCGCTCGGAAAGGAGATTATCTACAACGATTTGAAACTGCCAGACGCGAAGGGGAACCAGACAGACGCCATGTTGATCTTCAATGACACCACTAAGGCGGTGGTGGTAAAGGTCGTGGGTGAAGAAATCGCCACCATCCCTTACGACAAGATCGATAAGCTTTCCTATGAATACTCGAAGAAGCACCGGGTCATGCAGGGCGCGGTCATCATGGTCGTCTCGCTGGGCGCCGGCGCGGTAGTGATGCTGACCAAGTCCAAGAGCCACTGGTTCTACATCGACTATCATCAGGAGAAAGGCGCCAGTACCCTCGTTCTTCGAATGGACAAGAAAGATTACAAAAACATCATGGACACCGCCACGGCCCAAACCGGCAAACCGGTGGAGAACCTGGGTAACGTAAAGAACAACAAGAGAACATAGCCAAGTCAGGAGAAAAGGTTTCAGGACAAAACCAGCCCCTTGTGGCGCCAGGAGCTACATCGGGGGCTTAGGAGGGACGAATCATGGTGGAAAGCCCAAGGAGTACAGGATTACAGCGGATCTTGTTTTCGATAAGGAGTCGTTCTCTTCAAGGTTTGGTCGTTGTTGTACTGCCTATGGTATTCATCACTTTCTTCCCGCCGGCTTGCATTGCCAAGAAATTTGCCGATTACCCAACCCGCCAGGTAAGTGAGTGCTCGGTTTCGGGCGAGAAGGCCGGTCTGAAGATCGGGCTCCTACCCCTTGATGATCCTAAAGAGGAGGAGACCTATTTCCACACAAACATGACAGCCAAAGGGCTCGTCCCCGTCTACGTTGTCATGCAGAACAGCAGAACGGAAGGAAGCTTTTTGTTCGAAAAAGCCAAGATTACCTTCGGCTCGGTAAACAGCGGTGTTTCTGGCCCGCAGGTACATTCAACCTCCGGAACGGTGATGTCCATAGTTGGAGCGGGTGGAGTCCTCGGAATAATTGGAAGTGTCAAGGTAGTGCACGCTTCAGAGGTGGAAGAGAACCTCATAAAAAATGAGCTTCAGAGCAAGACCATCTCGCCTGGCACCTTATTGCATGGTTTTCTGTACGTCAAGGTCACCAATGGCTCCCCGCGGGAACGGATCCACATCAGCATTCCTTTCACGGACACGAGTACGAATGAGACAATTACATTGGACTTTACGCTTTGAGGAGGAAGGATTATGCCGAAATTCCGGTCTCTATTGTTTGTTTTGCTAATGTTCGCGCCGCTCGTCCCAGAGCGGGCCATAACAGCAACTCCATTGCCTACACCCAAGCACAAAGACAATACCAAACCAGCAGAACCGATTGGCGCAAAACTCCCACTAAGGGCCGCTTTAATCCTCACGCCTGATTTCTGCGCCACAAAGTGGACAACGGGAAACGGGTGGACGAGCAATAAGGAGGCCTATACGGTTGGACAAGATGCGTGCCAGTTCCTTGAACCGTCGCTCAAGAACAGCTTTTCAACCTTGACGCGCTTGGAAGCGGTGCCTTCGTCGGGCGATGCGCAGGTGATCTTGCAGCCAAAGATACTGAAAGGCGATGCGACGAAGGGAAGAAAGCGTGAAATGGTGGTCTTGCTCGAATGGACAGTAACCGACACCGCGGGCAAGACAGTTTGGCTTCAGACCGTACAAGGCACCGCCACGCACAAGGCGGGTAACGCTTTCACGGTTGGTAAGAACTTCAAGCTGCTGCTGGCGGCCGCTGTGCAGGATGCAGCAGACGAATCAGCCCGAGAGATGTCCGCCGCTCCTGAACTGAAAAGTTTCGCGGGCAATCATGCCGCGCAGTGATTTCGCTTTCTTGATCGAGCACGGAAGTTACGGAAAATGTTCTAGTCAAGGGGATGTCAAGTAAAAACACTTCATCTCTAGCTAGTGTGGTGTCCCGCGTTAGAGTTGCCAATGGGCAAAACCCCCTCACCCGTCTGGTCTCGGCTGATGAAAACGCCTCGGCCAATTTGCTGGTAGCCACGGACAGTGCTTTTCTGTCCGTGGCTACCAGCTACTCACTTAGACCAGGACTTTATCAAAGACGTTCCCAGCCACATCAGTGAGCCGGAAATAGCGTCCCTGAAATTTATAGGTCAGGCGTGTATGTTCGATTCCCAGGCAATGCAAGATGGTGGCCTGCAAATCGTGAATATGCACGGGGTCTTCGAGGGTGTTGTAGGAGTAATCGTCGGTCTTGCCAATCTGGATACCGGGCTTGATCCCGCCTCCGGCCATCCAGATGGCGAAGCAGCGGGGATGGTGATCGCGGCCATAATTCGTATCGGTCAGCTTGCCCTGGCAATAGACGGTGCGGCCAAACTCCCCGCCCCAGATCACCAGCGTATCGTCGAGCATGCCGCGTTGCTTCAGGTCGATGATTAGCGCGGCGGAAGGTTGATCGACGCCCTTGCACTGCAAAGCAATATCGCGCGGCAAGTCGTTGTGCTGGTCCCAGCCACGGTGGTAGAGCTGGATGAAGCGGACGCCGCGCTCCGCCAGGCGCCGGGCCAGCAGGCAGTTGGCGGCGTAAGTGCCGGGCTTGCGCGAGTCGGGCCCGTACAATTCAAAAATGGACGCCGGTTCCTTGGCGAGGTCCATCAGGTCCGGCACGGAGGTCTGCATGCGATAGGCCATCTCGTACTGGGCCACGCGCGTGTCAATTTCCGGGTCGCCGTATTTTTCCGCGAGAAGCCGGTTTAACTTGGCAACGCCGTCCAACATGCGCCGTCGCGTGGTCGGTGTAATCCCCGGCGGGTTGGAGAGATAGAGCACGGGGTCGCCGCCGGCGCGGAACTTGACTCCCTGATATTTGGAGGGCAGGAAGCCATTCCCCCACAAGCGCGAGAACAGCGGCTGGTCAGGATTCAGCGCCTGGGCCTGGGAAATCATGACCACGAAAGCCGGCAGGTTCTGGTTCTCGCTGCCCAGGCCGTAGCTGACCCACGCCCCCATGCTGGGGCGCCCGGGCTGCTGAAAGCCCGTTTGAATAAAGGTAATTGCCGGATCGTGATTAATGGCGTCGGTGTAGACGGTCTTGATCAGGGCCACATCATCGATGATCTTGGCGTGGTGGGGCAGCAACTCGCTCAACATCACGCCGGACTTTCCCGCCGGGCTGAACTTGAAGATGGAGGGCGCGACGGGCAGCGTCGATTGGCCGGAAGTCATCCCGGTGATGCGCTGGCCCATGCGGATCGAATCCGGCAGGTCCGTGCCCTTCCATTTCGCGAGAGTCGGCTTGGGATCAAACAGATCGATTTGCGAAGGCGCGCCGGATTGATGCAGGAAAATCACGCGCTTGGCCTTGGGAGCGAAGTTGGGGAAGCCGGCCAGGCCTCCCGTCTGGGGATTAATCGCCGCGTCAGCGGCGAAGCCATCCCCGGCCAGCAGCGAGGCGAGCGCCGGAATGCCGAGCGCCAGGCCGGCGGTGCTCGACCGGAAAAAATGGCGCCGGGTCATTCGCAGGCAGAGATCGTTCGCAGTTACGTTCTTGGGATCCATCATATTGGTCTCTTGTAGCGGCGGTCTCCGACCGCCGAATTTGGGCGGCGGTCGGAGACCGCCGCTACAGCCGAATCATTCCTTCGTAATCGTCTCATCCAGATTCAAAATCATGCTCGATACCGTCGTCCACGCGGCGAGTTCCTGCGGGTTGAGCTTCGGATCGCTTTTCGAATCGCCGACGCCCAACAGTTTCAGCGCCTCGTCGCGATGCAAGTGATAGTCCGCCAGAGCATCGGCGACGGCCTCGACCAGCACGGCGCGTTCCCGGGCGTCAGGCTCGCGGCCGGTGGCCAGCCGGAAGGCGTAATTAATCCGCGCGGGTGTGGTTTTTCCGCCCTGCGTGATGACTCGCGCCGCGAGAAACCGTGCGGCCTCGACGTAAGTGGGATCATTCATCAACACCAGCGCCTGGAGCGGCGTGTTGGTCACGGTGCGGCGCGCCGTACATTTCTCGCGGTCGGGCGCGTCAAACGTGGTCAATTGCGGGGGCGGCACGGTGCGTTTCCAGATCGTATACATGCTGCGGCGGTAAAGGTCGCGGCCGGTTGACTGCTGGTAAAATTGCGCGGTGTAGCCTTGACCGAACCCCATCTCCTCCCACAGCCCCTTGGGCTGGTAAGGAGACACGCTGGGGCCGCCGATGCGGTCGTCCAAGAGGCCGCTGATGGCCAGCGCATTGTCGCGGACGGTTTCCGCGGGCAGGCGGAATCGGGGGCCGCGAGCCAGCAGCCGATTCTCCGGATCACGCTCCGCGAGTTCCGGCGTTACCCGCGAGGATTGCCGATAGGTGGCCGAAGTCACGATCAGCCGCTGCATGGCCTTGACATTCCACCCAGTGCGGATGAATTCTGTGGCCAGCCAATCGAGCAATTGCGGGTGACTGGGCAATTCACCCTGGGAACCGAAATCCTCCGCGGTCTTCACAATGCCGGTTCCGAAATAGCTCTGCCAGAAATGATTCACCGCTACGCGCGCCGTCAGAGGGTTGGCCGGGTCAACGAACCACTTCGCCAATCCCAACCGGTTCATGGGCAATCCCGGCGCCATGGGCGGCAGGAAAGAAGGCACGTTGGGAGTGACTTTTTCCTGGCGGTTGTCGTACTGGCCGCGGCCCAGGATGAACGTGTCGCGGGGCTTTTTCATCTCCGCCATGATCATGACGGTGGGAATGGCTTTCACAAGCTTGGCCTTTTCCTCCCGCGCCGCCTTCAGTTCGGCGTAGAGCTGGCGATCCTTCTCCGCCGCCCCGTAGGTGAGGAAATACTCGCTCAGTCTCGACTGATGCTCTGCTTCCAGGGCCTTGGCTTTCTCTTCCTTGCTCTTGGCTTTTTCGAGTTCGCCCACATCGGCTTCTTCCGGTTCCTTCTCGGGCTCGAGCACCGTGATGTGGTCCGCCGGTCTTCCGGCCAGCTCTGCCAGCAGCGAGCGGGCGGGCACGCGGATGGCGATGTCTTCCGCATCGTGGGCGGTCAGGACGCGGTCGTAGACGCGCAGATCGTCCAGGCGGCCCTGGAACGGGGTACCCAGATTCTTATTGCCGACCTCCATGGGCGCGGAGTTCCGCAAGCTTCCCGTCAAGTTGTCTTTCAGGATCTCCGTCTCTTCCGGTTTGCCGTCCACGTAGAGGCTGATGCCCGCGGCCTTTCCGGAGCCATCATAGTTGACGAGCAAATGGCGTTGGTCCACCGTCGGAATGCGTTGTTTGGTGCGGACCTCGATCGCCCGGTCCGGCCAGTGGCTCGCCAGGCGCACGAAGTAGTACGCCTGACTTTGATAGCGGCCGGTAAAGGACGGCGCATCGACGGCGACCTCCCATCCTTGCCAGTTATCTCCCGGACCGTGCTTCTGGATGATTTCGTCAAAGGTGACGGTATCGGCGCGCACCCACAATCCCAGCGCAAAGGGCGTCGAGCGATCGAAATCGCCGACGTTCCCGAAACTCACTTCCGTTTCGGGGCTGAAGTCGGCATTCTTCCCGACGATGCCGTTCTCATAGACCACCTGGCCGCGCACCTCTTTGCCGTCGTGATGATTGCCCGAGGCATCCTGCAAGTCGCCGTCCAGCGGATAGTAAGCAATCAAGCCCTGACGGGAAGGCTCGGGAATGGAAGTGAGGGCGGTCTTCTGCCATTCATTCCGCTGCGCCACCAGTTGCTTTTCCGGCAAGGCCGCCAGCAGGCTGGAAATCTGCGCTTTCAGGGAATCGAGATGCGCTTGCTGCTCATGCGAGGGCAAGGGCAAGACGGGGACCGCGTTGCCGGTGTAGCCATCCAAACCGCGCTCCGGCACGGTATTGAAGAAAGCGGCGAAGCGGTAGAAATCCTTCTGCTTGATGGGATCGAATTTGTGATCGTGGCAGCGCGCGCATCCCATGGTCAGGCCCATCCAGGTGGTGGCCGTGGTGCTCACGCGATCGACCACGTACTCGACGTGATACTCTTCGGGAATGGCGCCGCCCTCAAAGTTGATTTCGTGATTGCGGTTGAACGCCGACGCGATCTTTTGCTCCTTCGTAGCGTTGGGCAAAAGATCGCCGGCAAGCTGCTCGATGGTGAATTGGTCGTACGGCATGTTGGCGTTAAACGCCTGGATCACCCAATCGCGCCAGGGCCACATGTTGCGCATCGGGTCAATGTGATAGCCGTGCGTGTCGGCGTAGCGCGCCAGATCGAGCCACGGCATCGCCATGCGCTCGCCGTAATGCGGGGATGCCAGAAGCTGGTCCACACGCTTCTCATAGGCGTCGGGGGAACGATCGGCAAGAAACGCGTCAATCTCCGCCGGCGTGGGCGGTAAACCGGTGAGGTCGAAATACAGCCGGCGCAGCAGCGTCGGCTTGTCAGCCTGGGGAGAAGGCTTCAGTCCCTCGGCTTCCAGCCGCGCCAGCACAAAGTTGTCGATGGCGTTCCGCGGCCACGACTTGTCCTTGACCTCGGGAAGAGGGGGACGCTTGGGAGGGAGGAAGGACCATTGCGTCGCCCATTTGGCCCCTTGGTCAATCCACTCTTTGATGAGCTCGATCTGCTTGGGCGTCAGCGTTCGGCCGGAATAAACCGGCGGCATGCGGAATGCCTCATCGGTCGAGCTGATCTTCTGGTAGAGCTTGCTCTGGGCAGAATTTCCCGGGACGATAATGCGGTAGCCGCCGCGGTCCGCGAACAAGCCCTCGGTTTCGTCAAGACGCATGTTGGCCATGCGCTGTTTTTCGTCCGGCCCGTGACAGGTAAAGCAGGTGTCCGACAAAATGGGGCGAATGTCGCGGTTGAAGTCGACCGGCTTCACAGCCGTCTCGGCCGGCGCCACGGAAGCGAGTGAGGTTACGAGAAGAAGACAAGCGCTGAAGGCTGAGATGACAAACGAAAATAGCAGGCGCGTCCTCAAATTAATTCCCCCTCGGCTCGATTGGAAGTGCACCCTGTGGTACTTAAACTATAGCGAAAAATTGTCCCAATTCCAATGAGACTTTGGTGGGGGGTCAGTTCCGGCTCCAGGCGGTAACCACCCCGGCGCTCAGCGCGCCACCCCTCCCTTCGACAGGCTCAGGGCAGGCTCTGAATCAGGAGGGGAGTTTTCTAGAGAACTCCCCTCCTCAGTTGAGGAGGGGATTAAGGGGTGGTGCTGATTGCGGTTTCATGTTTTCGGCTCCACCTTCGGGCGGGTGGTATCCACGCGCGGGCTCGATTCCGACATCACCACCGGGGCGCGGATTATCCAGCTCGCCATCAAATACTATTTCTGACTCGTTTCGTATCCGGAGATTCACCGTTCGATGTTTCTTGGGCGCGGTTCAATGTCACGCGTGGCGATTTCAAAAGGGTCCGCCTTGACAGAAGAAGATGAATAAAGTTCAATTAAACTCTCCGTTGCTATGAGCGTCGGAACCGGTGAAAGGAAACCCTGGTGCGAACGAGTGCCGTTGTTGCGACTGAATCGCAGTTAGGAAGATCAGAAAACGACAAGGCGATTACCCGGCCTTCTGTGATGAAAGAGTTAGTTGCACAGGGGGTACGAATGACCGCTCAGAGACGTCTGCTGGTTGGAATTATTCAAGACTCACGCCGGCACTTGGACGCGGCCAAGCTGTTGGAGCTTGCGAAGAAACAGGATCCGCACATTGATCGCGCTACGGTCTATCGAACTATTGCCTTACTGAAGGATAGCGGCTTGATCGACGAGTTGGACCTCATGCACATCGAGGGCGAGAAACATTATTACGAGGCCAAGACAAATCGCGACCACTGCCACATGGCTTGTTTCCGGTGCGGCGCCATCATCGAATTCGCGAGTTCGTCTTTCGAAAAACTGAAAAAAGAAATGGCCAGGCAGAGCAGCTTTGAGATTCGTGTCGTGCGGTTGGAAGTTGGCGGGCTCTGCAAACAATGTCGAAAGGCTGCGAGTTAGCGCCCAAGGCTTATTTTTTTCATCTTGTTGCGACAGCGTCGCAATAAGATGCGTTCAGGAGAGAAGCAGGATGTTTGGAGGCCGGCACCGTTTTGTCTTTAGGTTTTCTTCCTCGATGTTAAGGTGTGCGCGAGGTATTGCCCTATTTTTCTCTTTCGTCTCCCTCATGCTTTTTGCAGTCGATTCGTGCGCCGGATTTGGCGGGAGCGTTTCCGGCACGGTGAAGGATGCAAGCAACGCTGTGGTTCCGAGCGCAAGCGTAAGGGCAACCAACTCCGCCACGGGAGTTCAGGAGCACGTTGTAACCAACGGCCACGGATTCTACTCCTTCCCCGACCTCCCCATCGGTCGCTACAACCTTGTCATCCAAAAGACCGGCTTCAAGCCCTACCAGCGGACCGGTGTCGCCATTGACGCCAACCGCGCGGTCATTGTTGACGTGGTGTTGGAGATTGGCGAACCGGCGCAGGTGGTTACGGTCAGCCAGAGCGCCGTACACGCGGAAACGTCCGACACGCAGATGGGCGAGGTCATCGGCGGCGCGAAGATGGCCTTGATACCGTTGAATGGGCGGAGCTATACCGACCTGCTTGCCCTCCAGCCGGGCGTTGTTCCGGTGACCTCGCTGACGTCCAACACGCAACAGGATGTCGGCGTCAGCGCGCTTTCGCCCTCCGGGGGCTTGAACCCGGGAACGATTTCGATCAACGGCCAACGCGAGTTTGCGAATGCGTTTATCGTGAACGGCGCTGATGCCGAAGAAGACGTCAACTCTGGAACCGCCATCATTCCGAACCTCGACTCCATCGCCGAATTCCGCATTCTTACCAGCAACTTCGATGCGGAATACGGAGGATACAGCGGAGGGCAGATCAACGTCGTCACCAAATCGGGCGCCAACGAATTTCATGGCGACGGGTTCGAATTCCTGCGTAACACGAGCCTCGATTCGCGAAATTACTTTTCGCCCACGCGCGGGACATTTGACCAAAACCAGTTTGGTGGAACCTTGGGCGGACCGCTGCGCAGGAATAAGGCCTTCTTCTTTGCGGATTATCAAGGCACTCGACTGACGCAGGGCGTGGATACAGGCCAGATCCCGGTTCCTTCCGTTGCCGATCGGGCTGGCAATCTTTCCGATCTGGCAAGCTCGCTTACGGGTACCGTCACCGGCCAGTATTGGGCAAATCTGCTCTCGCAAGAACTTGGCTATCCTGTTTCCGCCGGCGAACCGTACTACACGCCCGGGTGCACAAGTTTTTCGCAATGCGCTCTTCCGAACGGCCTGATCCCAACCTCGGCATGGTCCGCGCCTGCGAAAAATCTGCTGAGTTATGTGCCGCAACCGAACGTTGGCCCCAACTCATTCTCGACCTCCGCCCAGGAGGAGCGATTGCGCGATGACAAGGGAGCATTCCGCTTCGATGACAACAGCCATTGGGGCCTGCTCTCTGCCTACTATTTCGCGGACGATTACACCCTGAACAATCCCTATCCGGTGGCGCAGAGTGGCGCAAGCGTACCCGGATTCAACGCTCTCTATCTCGGCCGAGCCCAGTTGTTCAGCCTGGGTGACACGGAGACGCTGGGGTCGACGGCGGTTAATGAATTCCACTTTAGCTACATGCGGGATCACAACGATCTTGGGAAACCCATCGGCGGACTGGGGGTGAGCCTTGCGGCGCAGGGATTCTTGACCGGCGCGGGCACTCCCGGCATTGTGCCGCTCGATCCAGGGGGCGAAGGGGTTGAAAACATTGTCTTCAACACCTTTTCCATGGGGACAAACGCCAATGAACTGAAGCAGGTCAACAACACTTTTCAATGGATCGACAACTTCTCGAAGGTGTTCGGCCGGCACACCATAAAACTGGGGGCCGAATTCCACTACGACCAGATTAACACCAACCCGATCGCCCAATTCAATGGCAATTTCCTGTTCACCGGGAGCGAGACAGGTTCCGATTTCGCCGATTTCCTGTTGGGCATTCCGAGCCAGTACAACCAGAGTCAACTGCAAGCGTTTTACGGCCGCAATAAATACTGGGGTTTTTACGGGCAAGACAGTTGGCGCGTACGCTCCGACCTGACGTTGAACTACGGCCTGCGCTGGGATCGCATCGAGCCTTGGTACGAAAGAAACAACGGCATCTCGACGTTTGAACCGGGCAAGTCCTCGGAGGTCTTTCCCGGCGCACCTGCCGGTATTCTCTTTCCCACCGATCCTGGCATTCCGCGGACGCTCGCCCCTCCCGGGAACCTTGGCTTCGCCCCGCGTTTTGGCTTGGCCTATTCGCCGAATGCCCGGGAAGGCACATTTCTCGGCAGGATTTTGGGCGGCCCGGGCATGACGAGCTTAAGAGCCGGGTTCGGCATGTATTCCACCGCGATTGAGGCATTGTCTATCGGGATCCTGGCTGGAAACGCGCCTTTCGGAATCACCTATTCAAGCCCCGCTCCCCCGCTGTTCGCCACCCCTTTCATCACCGCGTCGAACGGGCAGAATCAAGGTCAGCCCTTCCCTGTGGCGCTTGCCACACAGAAGGCTTCCCGCAGCAATCCGGACCCGGATATCAATTGGTCGCAGTATGAGCCGATTAGCGGTGTTCCCGGATATGCGGCGACGAACCGTATCCCCTACGTCGACGAATACATGCTGTCGCTGGAGCGGCAACTTGGAGCGAACACCGTGCTGAGTGCCAACTATGTGGGCACGCAAGGGCGCCGGCTTCTGGTGATGGTGGAAGCGAACCCTGGCGACCCCGCCCTTTGCCTGAGTTTGAGCCAGCCCAGCGAAGTGGCGCCCGGTTCGGCCACGTGTGGCCCCTTTGGAGAGAGCAATGTTTTCACGACGGCGTCGGGCCGGATCATCAACGGAACCCGCGGACCGCTGGGCTCCAACTTCGGGAGCGACACCGAACAGGCGACCCTCGGAAATTCGAATTATCATGCTCTTCAAATCACTGTAAAACACACCAGCCGGCGCTTGGAATTGTTGGCGGGATATACCTTCAGCAAGTCTCAGGATCTGTCTTCGAGCCTTGGCGAGGAGGTCAACCCGTTCGACCCTGCGCTCAGCAAGGCCCTATCCGCCTTCGACGTGGAGCACAACTTTGTGGCCAGCTATAGCTACCAGATTCCGTTTGAACATCTTCTTGGCGCCGCAAACAAATGGACACTGGGCTGGCAGATATCTGGAATCACCCATTTCAGCAGCGGCCTTCCCGTGACCCTGGTCAATTACGGCGACAACTCTCTGCTCGGAGCCGAACCGAATGGCATCAACAATTATGGAATTGACGAGCCCGACTACACCGGCGGCCCGCTCAAACTGAATCACCATCTCCGCAATGGACAACCTTACTTTGATACCTCGCAATTCAGCGAAAACGCCCTGGGGACTCCGGGCACCGCCAGGCGGCGCTTTTTCCATGGGCCGGGAATGGATAATTTCGACATGGCGCTTCTCAAAAATGTTGGCTTGACCGAGTCCAAATCTCTCCAACTTCGCCTCGAAGCGTTTGACATTTTCAATCACGCTCAGTTTTTCGGACCCCAAGCCATTGACGGCAATATCAGCAGTCCTACCTTTGGCCAAGCCGTCAGCTCGGGTCCGCCCCGTCTGGTACAGTTGGGCGCAAAGTTATACTTTTGAGATAAAGCGTTGCGGGTCGCGGGCCTAAGCGCCGTTCGCTCGGACGTATTACGGCTTGCCCGCAGATGTACAACCTTTGGCTCCCCCGAAGTCCGCTTGATGGTTTGATCGAGTTCATGTAACTCCGGCACAAGCAAGGTTGCGGGCCCATGAGTTAGGTGCCAACCCAAAACATTTGTGTGGGAGTATCAGGTGTGGTCGTAGCGGAGCCGACCAGGATCGTGCTGTAAACGCTATTGGCCGCTTCCCCGGTCCAGACGTTGTTGATGCAGGAGGGCGGAGCATTCACCGCAGTCAAGGGTTGAGACGCCTTGTAGGTAATGGTTCCCGCTCCCGAAGCGAGGTTGACCCCGCACCCGTCAGGCCCCACGAGAACGATCTGAAAGGCAAGGATGGGGGCAATGTCGGCATCGGTTATCGGCCCCCGCAACGCCGCAGGTAGAGAATTGTCCAGTTGCAAAGGCGGATTTTGATTGACCGTGTAAATCGTGTCCGAATGCGTGTTGCCGTTCGCATCCGTCACGGCGAAGGTTGCCGAGCTTACCCGCGCGTTGCTGTCCGTTCCCAGCGAGATGGTCAGCTTCCAACCCGCGGGTACACCCTTCACATTGCCGGTCGGCAGCGTCTTCACGTCCGACCAGAGGTTAATCAGGTCACTGCCGCCGGTGGTTATGCCGTTGATCTTGGACTGCGCCGGCCAGTTTTCGAATTGGCCGTTAAAGTCGGTCTCCGGACTGTTGGCAGTGTTGATGTTGTAGATGAACTGCTGCCAGCCAGGAATGATGTTCTGGCCGATCTGGGAGAAGGCGTTGAGTTGGAAGCTGAAACCCTGGCTGCCGCCGCGATACGTGGACTGGTAGACCAGGTCCTGGGTTATTTCAATGGTGACGGAGACACCCGTGAGGGGATTGCAGTTGCTGTAGATCCAGTAAGTGGAGTTATCGGTGAGCCCGCTCTCGGGAACCGGCACGGAATCCTGACCGGTGTTGCCGGGCAGCGTGCTTTGCGGCGACCAACTGTTCCCGTCGAAGCTGGAGTACCAAAGGCTCACATCATTGCCTTCGCCCTTCCACATGGCGTAGAGCTTGGAGCCGAACGCCGCGAGCGCGGGGCCGACGCTGCTGCCCACATTCGGGATCTCGGTCTGTCCGGTCCATGCGCCGTTGGTGAAGGATGCGTAATAGATCCCCTGGTCCTGGTCTTCGCCTTTCCAAGCTGCGTAAAGAGAGTTACCGAATGCCGCCAGCGACGGACCGATGCTGCTGCAAGGATTGTTGGGAATCGCCGGCGCTGGCTGCCAACTGTGGCCGTCAAACATGGCGAAATGCAGGGACTGGTCGTTAACACTCCCTCTCCAGCCTGCGTAGAGTTTGCCGCCGTACTCGGCCAGCGACGGCCCCACCAGAGAGCTTGCCCCGGAAATCTGCTGTTGGGGCTGCCACGTGGAACCGTGCAGCCAGGACCAGTAAATCTGATTATCGCCCTCTTCGCCCTTCCAGGCTGCGTAGAGGACGCCGTTCAGAACGCCCAACGACGGTCCAACGCTGCTGCCTACGTTTGGAATCTGAGCTTGCGGCGCCCAGGAGTTTCCGTTGAAGACAGCGTAGAAAAGCCGCTGGTCGGTATCCCCGTGTTCGCCCTTCCAGGCGGCATAAAGGGTCGATTCGTTGGTGGCGGCAATCGACGGGCCCACTCCGCTGTTGCCGGGAATATGGGCGCTCTCGGTCTCCCAGCTTGTGCCACTGAATGCGGCATAGAAGAGCCGGTCGTCGCCGACCTCGCCCTTCCACGCGGCGTAGAGTTTATTGCCAAGTGTGCAGAGTCCTTGCGTAATGCTCATGGTGTAATCCTCCAGTATTGCTTGTTTTACCGCAGAACTTACGGCGTTTTAGCCGGAATTTTGGGATTGCCCAACTCGCCTAGTATACATCAACCAGGATTTCCTTTTTGACGCTTCTGGCGGCCCGAGTTTACCACGCACGGCCTCGTCGCGGAGCGATCTGTTTCGGATTCCATCCAACTGGCCCCCCAAAGGTCCCCGAGACGGCTCTCACTGCTCCTTGCCGCCCACCACCGCCGCCGCTCGGAGCAATCCCTTCGACACCTCTCCCTACCTTGCCTCGTTGTTGATGAATCGTTCTTCGTGCTGGGCGGTTCGTGCTATCCGGCACCGGGTACCGCAGACGTTGGCTACTTGGTAGCCCAGGAGGAGGAGTAGCGCAGGTGGATGCCGTTCAGTCCTCCTCTGCGGCTTTTTCGAAAATCCCCGCCATGCCGCGTTTGCGCCGAGTCAAAGAGCCGCTGAGGAGCGCACAATACGCGCACCTCATCGCTACCCCCACCCAACCTGCGCGGTGCCCGGTCTGAGGCAAATTTCGGAGTGCGGGAGCTCGCTCCCGCTTCTTCTAGCGCTGACTCGTCAGCGCTGGGTGACTGGCCGCGACGAGTCGCGGCGAGGGAAAGCGGCGACGAGTCGCCGCCCTCCAAACTTCGGCTCGTTTGCCCCTGGTGAGAAAAGCGGGCTAGAACGGCGCGGATAATGGTTTCGGCAATCGCGCGCGCCATGTAATGCGCGAATCGCCGTACGATATCTTGTCCCATTGGGGAAGTGCCTACGAAGAAGATCGAGAGGCCGAGGAAGTCTATGCGGCTAAGGGTTGCCTTCTCGGCACCATTTCACCAGAGCGGCAATCCGCACTCAACCATTTCAAAAGGGCACGGACTAATTTACACTTGGTGATTGTTCAGGGCGAAAGAGCACGAATGATCTTTGGGAATGAACGAAGGGCCGCTCCATGCGCCAGGGTCATGCCGCCGACAGAACCGTACTCGGGATATCGCCATCCCGATGGGTGGGATTTTTGGCGTTTTTCACAGCCCTTTCTTTCGGACCATCCCTGCGCGCGCAGGATGTTCTGACCTACCATAATGACAATGCCCGGACCGGCCAGAATCTGAATGAGACGATTTTGAAGCCGAGCAACGTAAACGCCACGGAGTTCGGAAAGGTTTTCCAAGTCACCGTGGACGGCAAGGTCGACGCACAGCCGCTCTACGCCTCGGCGGTGGCCATTTCCGGCCAGGGCACGCACAATGTGCTCTACGTGGCGACCGAACACGGCAGCGTTTACGCTTTTGATGCCGACGCGGGAACGCCACTTTGGCATGTTTCTCTGCTGCCAGCGGGCGAGACCACTTCGGATGATCGCGGATGCGGCCAAATCACGCCGGAAATTGGAATCACCTCCACGCCCGTGATCGACCGATCGAGCGGACCGCACGGATCGATCTATGCGGTGGCCATGAGCAAGGATTCCTCTTCCGCCTATCACCAGAGATTGCATGCGCTCGACATGACCACGGGCGCAGAAGAATTCGGCGGCCCCAAGGAAGTGCAGGCGACTTTCCCCGGCACCGGAGATAATAGCAACGGCACTAACGTTATCTTCGATCCCGGGCAATATGCGGAGCGGGCGGGACTGTTGCTTCTTAATCAGCTCATCTACACGGGCTGGACTTCCCACTGTGACGATGCTCCGTACACAGCCTGGATCATTGCTTACAATGAAAGCACCTTGAATCAGGTTAATGTCCTCAATCTGACTCCTAATGGGAACGAAGGTTCTATATGGATGAGCGGGGCAGGATTGGCGGCAGACCCGGCGGGATATATCTACCCTTTGGTGGCGAACGGCACGTTTGATACGGCGCTCAATCAGGCCGGGCTTCCTTCTCAAGGCGATTACGGCAACGCCTTCGTGAAGCTTTCCACTGCCAATGCCGGCTTGGTGGTCGCCGACTACTTTACGATGTCGAACACCGTCTCGGAATCAAATGCCGACGAGGATCTGGGCTCCGGCGGCGCACTCGTGCTTCCGGACATGACCGATGCGAACGGCGTCACGCGTCATCTGGCCGTTGGGGCAGGCAAAGATCAGGCAATCTATCTGGTAGACCGCGACAACCTGGGAAAGTTCAATTCCCACGCCGACAATATTTACCAGGAACTCTTCTCCGCGTTACCAGGGGGAATCTGGAGCATGCCCGCCTACTTTAACGGCCGTCTTTATTATGGGCCTGTGGGCAACAACCTCCTGGCTTTCCAGTTCTCCAATGCCAAGCTTCAGACGCCTCCGGTTTCAGCGACCAGCACCAGTTTTGCCTATCCGGGAGCGACACCCAGCATTTCCGCGAATGGCACCAGCAATGCCATCGTCTGGGCGACCGAGAACACTGCCCCGGCGGTACTTCATGCTTATGACGCCACAGACCTGTCCCACGAACTTTACAACAGTAACCAGGCAGGCGCGCGCGACCAATTTGGAACCGGTAACAAGTTCATAACGCCGACGATTGCCAACGGAAAAGTGTATGTCGGGACGACCAACGGGGTCGGTGCGTTCGGACTCTTGGCTGCCGCACAAGATTTTACCTTGGGGGTTGTTTCCGGGGGATCGGGTTCGGCCACGGTGACTCCCGGGCAGACGGCGCAATATTCGCTGAGCATGGCAGCGGTGGGAGGATTCAACCAGTCGGTGTCATTTACTTGTAGCGGCGCGCCCGCCGCAGCAAGCTGCTCGGTTTCCCCCCCTTCCGCCACGCCCGGCGGAAGTTCCGCCACGGCGCTGATGGTGAGCGTGTCCACGACAGCGCCCTCACAGACACAGAACTGGCGGTGGATTGCCCCCAACGACTTTTCCACGCCCAGATGGCGGTGGCTGGCGCTAATCTTGCTGCTATCAGTCGTCACCTGCCTTGTGAAGAGTCGCCGCCGGCGTACTTGCATCATTCTGGGGGTGTGTGCGCTTATGCTCGTTTGGTGGGCCGGCTGTGGCGGGGGAGGGAGCGCCGGTGCCGGAGGCATGACCAATCCCGGAACGCCGGCTGGAACTTACACACTGACGGTCACTGGCAGTTCCACTTCTGGCTCGTCGACTTTGACTCACACCGTCACGCTCCAACTCGTCGTAACGTGACGGATGCCGAAGCCCCAAAATTGTCCCTTCGCCGAATTGCCGGCTAACCGGAGGTATAACCCTCACGGTCGCGAATGGGTACACAGATATAGCTCCCGCCTTATCGCCTAATGCCTACCGATATCTGTCGACAGACCTTCCCGCCAGTAAGCAGCCACGTGGTCCCCACGGCCATACCGTGCAGTGGTTAAGCGCCTCCGCTTAGCAGGGCGGCTCAGCGGCTCAAAATTTAGAAACTCCAGCCCTGCCAAACCCATGGTGAGAAATCCGGGCTACATGCTTGGTTGCGGTTCCGCCCCGCTGTGACACACTCCCTCGCATCGGCTATCGGTAGGTTCGCAGCCCAACATGAGTCCCCTAATGGGCTGGCGATTTTGGCAATCCCCCCATGACCCAATGCCTCGATGACCCGAGCAGCAGATGGCCCGGTGGCTCCCACGCCGCCGCGCTACGCTTGCTCACTGGCGGAGCGAAATTTCATTGAGGCTCTTGATTGGTGGGGAGATTTGTGGTTAAAATAAATTAATCTCAGGATGGGCGTAAGCACGACAATGGCAGCCAGAGCACTGAACCGGAACTTACCTTTTAGCCCCAAGACTCTCCTAGTGAAAGTCGGCGAGGGCGGAAGTGTCACGTCTTTCCGGCGTAAACAGGTGATCTTTTCGCAAGGCGATCCGGCCGACGCGGTATTCTACGTTCAGAAGGGCCGATTGAAGCTGACCGTGGTTTCCAAGCAGGGGAAAGAAGCGGTTGTGGCGCTTCTCGGTCCTGCGGAGTTCTTCGGGGAAGGCTGTTTGGCTGGGCAACCCGTGCGCATGTCGACCGCCACGGCGGATGAAGACACCACCGTTCTCCGTCTCCCCAAAAAGGCCATGATACGGCTGCTGCACGGCGACCCAAAATTCTCGGGGCTCTTCACGGCCCACCTGCTCTCCCGCAATGTTCGATTTGAAGAGGACCTGGTCGATCAACTGTTCAATTCCAGCGAGAAACGGTTGGCTCGGATTTTGCTGCTGCTGGCGCACTTTGGCAAGGAAGGCAAGCAGGAACCGGTGATTCCGAAAATCAGTCAAGAAACCTTGGCAGGTATGGTCGGAACAACCCGGTCGCGGGTCAGCCACTTCATGAACAAGTTCCGCAAGCTGGGGTTCCTCGATTACAACGGCGGTATGTCGGTTCACAGTTCACTCCTCAACGTCGTCCTCCACGACTAGCATCTTCCTTTTCGTGAATGCCCCAGGCCAAAAATACATCGCTGCGAGTTCCCTCCAAAATCTGAAATGTGGGTATTGACTCATTTTGAGGTGCCACGGGCGTCCCGCCCGTGAATGGGCACGGCCAAGATGGCCGTGGCACATCAAAATGAGTCACTCCCGAAATGTGAGCAATATTGACCAGACTTCCGTCCCTGCGGGCTTTAGCCTGCCGTAGGGCAGGATCGCGGCAAACCGCCGCACTCCGGAAGGATCTTTCGAGCGCCGAGATTGCCAGGGCCAATGCTGTGTGCAATCCCCAGGGACTCAACTGTTTCTAACATCGGCCGCGCCACCCCAACTCCGCCGCGCGAGGCAAAAGGTAAATGAATATTCTTCTCTACAATCCGGACAACGAAGTCACCAACAATTTCATGCCGCATCTCTGGATGTTCCTGTTGAAATCGATCACCCCGCCGGGTCACAAAGTGTTTCTCCTCGACGGCAACGCGCGGCGCCTGACCAAGGAGGAGCTCGTCGAATACATCCGGGAGAATCACATCGGGCTGGTGGGCATAGGCGCCATGACGCGCATGATCCGCAAGGCTTACCAGATGGCCGACGCCGTGCGGGCGGCGGGCGTTCCGGTGGTGATGGGAGGTCCGCATGTCACCGAGGTGCCGGACGAACCGCTGGGACGTGACGGCGAGCCTCGCCACGCTGACGCCGTAGCCCTGGGGGAGGCTGACCAGACCTGGCCGGCCATTGTCGCCGATGCTGAGCGCGGCGCGCTCGAAGAAATCTATGCCCCGGTGAATACCGACGGCAAAGAGGTCAAACCTTCCCTGGATGACTACCCGGTGATCCCCTGGGACCGCATGGACCTTGACCAGTTCAACTTGATCCGGCATTTTCCCAAGATGGCGCGGCGCCTGCTGTCACTGGCCGGCATGACGTGGCAGACCTTCCACATGATTCCCATTGAGTCCGGCCGCGGCTGTCCCTATGGGTGCGAATTCTGCACGGTGACGGGTTTCTTCGGTGACTCCATCCGCTTCCGGTCGAATGAAAGCGTCGTCAATGAACTCCTGATGCTGAAGGCGCTGGAGAAGCGCCAAAGAGGAAAGATCGGGGTCTTCTTCATCGACGACAACTTCGCGATCAATCCCCGGCGCACCAAGTCGTTACTGCGCGAGATCATCGCGCGCGGCGCCCAGATGCCCTGGATAGGGCAAATTAGCATGAACCTGCTGCGCGACGAGGAATTGGTCTCCCTGATCGCCCAAAGCGGCGGCAAGTGGATCTTCGTGGGCCTCGAGTCGACGGACCCGGAGGCCCTCAAGAGTGTCAGCAAAGGATTCAACAAGCCGGACGAGTATCAGGCGGTTCTGGAGCGCCTCGCCCGACACAACCTTTATGCCATCACCTCGTTCATCTTCGGAATGGATAGCGACAAGCCGGGTGTGGCCAAGCGCACCCTGGAGGCCATTCGTTCCTGGCCGCCCGGGCTTCCCGTCTTCGGTTTGCTGACGCCCTACCCGGCGACTCCGCTCTATGACCGGTTGGCAGCGGCCGGGCGGCTCACTCGGCCGAAACACTGGCTGGAGTTCAAGCCTTTCACCATGAGCTTCACACCTCTGGGGATAACCGCCGAGCAAGCGGAGGCGGAAATCCGGCAGGCCTGGACGTGGGCTTACAGTCCCCAAACCATCGCCTCCGCCATGGGATGGTTGGCGCCGAAACCTCTTGGCGACCGCTTGATTCATCTGATCACCCACCTGGTCTTCCGGGGAATTTATTTCCCGCAGATGAAGCGGAAGGAATGGGTGCAGGTGCTTGTCGAAAACCGGGGTGTCATCCTCCGCCTGCTCGCCCAGGCTCTGCAACGCAAAATCAAACCGCGGCCGCGCAGGTCCTTCACTCTCGAACCCCAACGGCAGGTCGAGCGCACCGCCCGGGCATTTGAACAGACGGGCTAGACACTGGCACGGCAAGAACTCGCGCCACGAGAAAAACCTCCCGCCGTTAGGATTGGCGGACCGGAACGCAGCCGCAAAAACCCGGGCCGTCCTACTGAGCATTGCAGAATATAGTGACGACCTGTCTTCGTGGCGTGGGCGTCTCGCCCGCGCGCTGGGCGGGAGCGGGACGCTCCCGAGACAGCGGGCAAGATGCCCGCGCTACGCAGTTAATTGTCACTATATGTTGCAAATCTCAGTAGGTCGCTGCGCGGACCGGCTTGGGTGAGTTCGCATTCTGGGCCATTACGCGCGGTCACCTCTCGACCCGGAAAAGTCCCACGATTTGATCCTGCGATCCCACAAACTGAGCCAGCGTGCGACTATTTGTCGGGTTGATCGGGTCGTGCGAGAGGGGAATCGGGCAAGAGCTTGTTCAGCCCCTCAAGAATGTGCTGCTCCTGGGGGGAGAATTGCTTTTTCACCTCGGGACTGACCAGGAAGTTTTGTCGCTCGCCGGGGGCAAGGTCACGAAGCCGTAGGAAAGCCTTGTTAACACTTTTCCGCCTTTCGGGAGGAAGCCGGCGCCATTGGGGAAAGATGGCGCGCGCTTCCTGCCGTTGCTCAGGGGAAAGACCCCGGAAGATCTCTTCGCGGTTGCGCATGACCTCCCGCTGGCCAGGCGTCATGGCGTTCCATCGCTCCAGCCGCCGGCGGACAATGCGTTGGGCGGCCGGCGGGAGGCGCAGGAATCGAGGGTCGGCCGACATGGCGCGTTCCTGCTCCTCGGGTGACAAGGCGCGCAGGCGCTGGATTTCTTCGCGCTCGCGCACGACCTCCTTTTCCGCCGGGGTCATGGCGTTCCATCGCCGCAATCGCGCGCGAATCATCTGCTGGCGCGCGGGAGGCAGTTGCTGGAAACGGGGATTCGAGGTCATGAAACGCTCTTGCTGCGGGGGAGGCATTTCCCGGAGACGCTGGAAGAACCCCGCCTGTGCGGGACGCTGCTCAGCCCGGACCCTTACCAGCCCGGAGCCGGGCAGACTTCCTTGGCGGTAAGGATCCTGTCCACTCCACGCCCGCAGCGGTATCGAGGTGGGAAGAAGGAGAACCCAGACGAACAGGACGCAGGGCAAGCCGCGGACGCGCCAAGAGCGCCAAACCCGAGCGCGGGAACGGGCGGCCGCAAGCTCAGTCAGAAACGCGAGCGTCTCTCTTGGGAAGCTCCGAAAGTATGTCGAAGTTCGCGAGCAAATCATCATCATCCAACGCCCCGGCGTCTTCGTCTTCGCTCACCGAAGAGCTCATGGGCTCGAGCTTGCCCGAATTTTTGACCTGGGGGCGCGCCACAGTCGCCGGTTTCAGCTTCGCCACTTCGGGGGAAATTGGGGCGGGAACCTTCACGCTGGGTTGCTTCGTCGCCAGCGCCGAAGGGTTCAAACCTGGACGTTGGCTGCGGGCGAGCCACACGACGCCCGCAATGACCAACGCCCCCAAGGAGACCAGCGCCAGGGTTCGGGCCCACCTGAGGTCCCCGAAGCTCCAGCCGGCGCGGCCTGCCGGTTGCGCCCTCACCGCCTGGCGCACGCGCGTGTCAAACCCCGCGGAGGGTTCCGCCGGCTTCCACGCGTCCAGCACGGCGTCAAGCCGCTGGTAATTGATCACGGCCTCGCGACACCGGGAACATCCTCCCAAATGCGCGCGGACCGCGGCCACCTCCTGCGGATTCAGCAAATGGTGAGCGTAACGAAACAATTGTTCACGATTGAGACAGATCATATCTGGCCCTCCCGGAGCAGTGGCTCCAGGCGTTCACGAAGCGCCTCATAGGCTCGGAAGAGAAGCGATTTCACGGCGCTTTCCGAAACTCTCAGAATTTTGGCTATCTGGCGGTAGTCCACTTCTTGATATTTGTGCAGGATGACTGCCACGCGTTGATTCTCAGGCAGTGAGGCAACGGCCTGGCGAATGAGGCGCTCCTTGTCGACTTGGATCAACTGCTGCTCGGCGGTCGGCCGGGCATCAATAAATTGCTCGAAGGCTGGTCCGCCCTCGGGGTCCTCGCTTGCAGATTTAGAAACCTCGTCCCTTCGGTCGCGAATCGCATTGAGCGCCAGGTTCGTGGCGATTCGATAAAGCCACGTCGTAAAGCGCGCCTCAGGCTGATAGCGTTCACGCGCCTTGTACACGCGCAAGAAGACTTCCTGCGCCAGGTCCTCAGCCAACGCGGGGTCACGCACCATGCGACAGCAATAACTCACGAGCGGCACACGGTAGCGGCGCAGCAGCGTCTCAAAGGAAGCAGCATCGCCACTCCGAATTCGCTGCATCAGATCGAGGTCGGACTCCATGGCCATGGTCGCCACACTATATATAACACTTTGACCACATGATAGTTGCGGAGCTTCTTAGGGAATATCCGGCCCCTTCTGTCGGCCCTGGAGGCTGCGGCCGGCTGACCGCTTGGGGTGGCGCGCTCCGCCCCATGAGGGCATGGCGCTCGCCGGGGCGATCATCTGCTACAATCGGAATTTCTCATGACCGAGCAGAAACCCATCCTGGTCAGCGCCGGCATCATACGAAGGGGTGAGCGCATTCTGATCTGCCAGCGCCACCGCTCAGACGCTTACGGCTTGCAGTGGGAGTTTCCCGGCGGCAAAGTGAAGGACGGCGAAGAACTCGAGGCGTCGCTGCGGCGGGAACTCGAGGAAGAGCTGGCGATTCAGGCGGAGATCGGTGCGGAAGTATTTCGTCTGCGCCACCGCTATCCCGATCGTTATGTGGAAGTTGTTTTCTTCCGGATCGAAGGCTACCGCGGCGAGATTCGCAACCAGGTTTTCGAAGCTATCGAGTGGGCTCCGCAGTCGCGACTTCCACAGTACAACTTTTTGGAAGCTGACCGGGAACTCGTAGACAGGATTTCCAAGGGTGAGATTGTCTAACCTTCAACTATCCTGCCCGGCGACGGTCGCCACCGACCCCGTCCGAGGAGGTGCCCACACCGCTAAGCGAGGGTTAGGAGCCCGGTGCGCGTTGCTAATCCTCACCACCGTGGTGTTTCTGCATTCCGCAACCCTCTGCGCTCAAGTGGAGACAGTGGAGGGCCCCCGTTCGGCTCCCCTCTGGGTCAGCAAGGGGCGCGTCGAGGGGCATCTGACATTGAAGGCGTCGGCGGATGGCGCGTTCTCGCCCGACAGTTCCCTGCTGGCGATCGTGAATGAAGAAAAAGTGCTCTTGATGAATGTGCGCACGAGCGATGTGCAGAAGGTTTTGAAGCCGCGCCTGCCGGAGATCGAGGACCTGGATATTCATTCGGCCTCTTTTCTTGCTTCCAATCAACTCTTTCTCCTTGCCAACGGGGTGTTCCGAATCAAAGGTAAGGGACAGACGGTTCCCACTCCGCTGCTGGCATTCCAATGGGAGCTCATCGAAGACCGGTTGGCCGGGAAAGTGAATGCCGTGGGCGCTAAAGGTGGATTCAGCCCCGCGCGATACTTCCCTCAGATAAGCTATCTGGCGCTTTACAAAGATAGCAACTTCGATCTTTGGAATCCGCGCACGGGCCAGGGCGGCCGCGTCAACATCCCGGACCTGACCGAGATTCCCAACATCTACGAGTTTTCGCCGGATGGCCATTGGCTGCTGCTGGCGCAGATCCAGAGCAGCACGACTGCCGATCCCAGCGTCGTGGAAATGAAGAGCCACAAATTTGTGGACTCGCTGCGCGGGCACGAGGGAACCGTGTTGAGCATCGCCTTTTCCCGCGACAGCAAGAAAGTTGTGACCGCGTGTGAGGATGGCAAAGTGCGAGTTTTTTCCGTGGGCGACTGGCGGCTTCTCGAGACGCTTGCCGGGCATCACGGCCCCGTGCACTGGGCGGAGTTCTCTCCCCATGGCGACTGGATCGCCTCCGCCGGGGAAGACCAGACGGTGCGGGTATGGTCGGCCGCAGATGGATCGTTGCTCCAAACCTTGCAGGAAAGCCAGGCGCCCCTGCTCGATGTATGCTTCTCCCCGGATAGCAATTTTATTGCGGCCTCCTCGGAAAATCTTGTGCTCGTCTGGCAGCGGCAGGGCGGGAACTGAAGGGTGATGATAGCTTCGTCCCGCGGCAACCGCACCCCCAAAGGATCACCCCCAGCCGGCCGGGCGCCGGAAGTATCCTAATTTCAGATGTAGCGCCGGCTTCCAGCCGGCATTGAGCCGCCAAGGTGCCGGCGCTACGTTCAAATTAGAACAGCACCCGGGCGCCTCTCGACTCCCAAGTGCTGCGAAGTATGATAAAATTTCTTTTGATCAATCAATTCAGGGGCCCGAACGAAGCAGAATCCTTATGCCCAAAGTTGGAATGGTGAGTCTGGGCTGTCCCAAGAACCTGGTGGACAGCGAGGTGATGCTGGGAATCCTGGCGCACCAGGGGTACGAGTTGACGCCGCGCCCCGAACAGGCGGACGTGATCATCGTTAACACCTGCTCGTTCATCGAGCCTGCCAAGCAGGAATCCATCAACACCATCCTGGAGATGGCCGAGTACAAGAAATTCGGCGCTGCCCGCAAGCTGGTGGTCGCAGGATGCCTGGTAGAACGCTATCGCCAGGAAATCCTGAAAGAAATCCCGGAAGTGGATTTTGTGATTGGCACCAACGAGCTCGAGCGGGTTCTCGAAGCCTGCGGAGATTCGTGCGGCCGGCGTTCCGCGAGCGCGCCGGCGGAGCCCTACCTGTATCACGAGTTCACACCGCGTGTGCTCTCGACCCCGTCCTACTCCGCCTACCTGAAGATTGCCGAGGGATGCGACCATCCCTGCGCATTCTGCGTGATTCCCCAGATGCGCGGGCGCTTTCGCTCACGACGCTTCGCTTCGGTGATTCGCGAGGCTGAAAACCTTGCCCAACAAGGGGTACGGGAAATCACCATCGTTGGCCAGGACACTACGAGCTACGGCGAGGATATAGGCCTGCGGGATGGATTGGCTTCCCTGCTGCGGGAACTGGGGAAAATCCCCGAACTCGTCTGGGTGCGCTTTCTATATTGTTACCCGAACCGCCTCACCGAGGCTTTGATTGCCTCCGTCGCGGAAACGCCGAAAGTGGCGAAGTACTTCGATATTCCGCTGCAACACGCAAGCCCCCGCGTCCTGAAGCTGATGCGCCGGGGCTCCAGCGGCAAACAATTCCTCCGCCTGCTGGATAAGATCCGCGCCGCAATCCCCGGCGTAGCGCTGCGGACGTCGTTCATCGTGGGCTTTCCTGGCGAGACCGAAGATGACTTCCAAGCGCTGCTGGATTTTGTCGCGGCGGCAGGGTTCGACCACTTGGGCGTTTTCCTCTATTCCAACGAGGAAACCAGCCGGAGTTTTGAATTGCCCAATCAGGTGCTGCCACAGGTGGCCCTCCGCCGGCAGAAGCAGTTGATGGCAGCGCAGCGGAAGATTTCCCGGCGCAAGCTGCGGAGGATGATGGGAGCAACCCTCCCGGTGCTTGTGGAAGGGCGCTCGGAAGAAACGGAATTGCTCTACCAGGGCCGCAGCGAGCGCCAGGCGCCGGGAATTGACGGGTGCATTCTCATCAACGACTTCGACGGACCCGAACCTCAAGCGGGGGATTTCCGCTGGGCCACGATTACCGGGGCGGGCGATTATGATCTGGTGGCGCGCCTGGATGCGCGAGTTTTTGCCGAGAGCTTGACGGCCACCGCCCCCCGGGTTGCCCTGGGTCCACTGGTTCAAATCCACTCCGTGGCGGCGCCGTCGAGCTGATGTGCGAACATGCGTTGCCCCATCTGCAAGAAAAGCGTGACATGGGAGGGCAATCCGTTCCGCCCATTTTGCAGCGAGCGCTGCAAGTTGATCGATCTGGATAATTGGCTGGGAGAACGCTACCGGGTTGCGGGGCCCGCTGAAACCCCGGAGAAGAACGCCGCGACTGAGAATAGCGAGTTCCACATCAAGGGGGAGTGTGACGGATAGGCGGGCGGGGCTGGCCATCTGGATCGCGACCGCCGGAGGCGCCGGTTATTTTCCCATCGCGCCGGGAACCGCGGGGTCGGCGGTGGGTGTCCTGATGGTCGTGGGCCTGGGGCTTCTGGGCCTGCCGCGGGTCTGGTCCAGCGTCCTTGTGGGCGTCGTTGCTCTGCTGCTGTCCGCGGTGGGAGTTTGGGCGGCGGGAGAAGCGGAGATTTTTTTTGGCCGTAATGACCCGGGACAGGTGGTCATCGACGAAGTCGTGGGCCAGATGTTGACGTTTCTGTTGATGCCTCACGCCACCTGGAAATGGCTGCTGGGAGGTTTCCTGCTGTTCCGGGCCTTCGACATCATCAAGCCGTTTCCGGCCCGGCAGGCAGAGCGATTTCCGCGGGGCTGGGGTATCATGATGGATGATGTCATTGCGGGCCTCTATAGTTTGGCAGTGCTGTCGGTATTGGGAATAGTCATCCGATGAGTCTGTGGAAAAAGGCGGAAAAGCCGGAAAACTCTATGGGCAAAGCAGGGGGATCAGCTAAAGACCGGCCCCACGTCGCCAGTGTCAACCCGCGCGCCGCGATACCGGGAGGAGAGATTTCCGTCCTGGGAAGCGGCTTGGCGGAGGACGGCCGCAGCCGGCCGACGGTGCGCTTTGGTGATCAGCCGGGCAGCGTGTTGCTCAGTTCTCCGAGCCGGCTGATTGTTCGGGTCCCCGAAGATGTGGTCAGCGAGAATCTGACCGTGCAAACCGGATCGGGGGTGAGCGCGCCCGTCCCCGTCGTCGTCGGCGTAACCATCGCTGATAAGTTGCATCCCGTGGCTAATCCCGCTCTGGACCCTGCCGGCAATGTTTTTACGACTTTCAGTGGCAGCCGCGGGCAGAAGGTTGCGACTTCTGTGTTCAAGATCGATCTGAACCGCGTTACGCATCCGTTCCTGCACGAGGTGATGAACGCCACGGGGCTGGCCTTCGACCACGAAGGCTGCCTTTACGTATCAAGCCGGATGGAAGGGGCGATCTACAGGGTGACGCCCGACGGTCAGCGCTCGCGCTACGCCGAGGGGATGGGTGTGGCGACAGGAATCGCCTTCGACCGGGAAGAGAACCTCTACGTCGGCGACCGCACGGGCACCATCTTTAAAATCAGCCGCGACCGCCAGATTTTTGTTTTTGCCACCATCGAGCCCAGCGTGGCGGCATACCACCTGGCCTTTGGCCCGGAGGGTAATCTTTATGTGACGGGTCCAACGACTTCCAGCTTCGATCACGTGTTGCGCATCTCTCCCGCCGGCCAGGTCACATCTTTTTATCGAGGCCTGGGGCGGCCACAGGGGCTGGCTTTCGACGTTGCGGGCAATCTTTATGTGGCGGCATCGCTGGCAGGAAAGCGTGGCGTGGTGCGTCTAACCCCCGACGCCAAGGCCGAACTGGCCGTCTCCGGCTACAACATTGTCGGCCTCGCCTTCGCACGCCATGGCTCGATGATTGTTGCCACCAACAGCTCACTGGTCGATCTCCCCGTGGGCATCGAGGGGATGTCGTTGGTAAGGTAGCTTGCTCACGACCAGCCCCGAGCCTCCGGCTCGATGGCCCAAGCGCATGGCACCGGCTGGCCGCTGAGACCTGATCACGACTGCCTAATATGGATGCCGAAATCATCGCCGTCGGTTCCGAACTCCTTACCCCGCAACACGCGGACACTAACTCACTTTACCTGACCGATAAGCTCAACACCTTGGGCATCCTGGTGCGGTTCAAAACCATTGTCGGGGACTCCAAGGAGGATCTCGGCGCGGCGCTGCGGACGGCGCTCGAGCGCTCTCCGCTGGTCCTTCTGACCGGTGGGCTGGGACCGACCACGGATGACCTGACGCGCGACGTGGTGGCAGAAATCCTGGGACGCCCCTTGCGCGAAGTCCCGGAAATCCGGCGGCGGATCGAAGAACGGTTTGCCCGCCTGGGACGGAGCATGCCCGAAAACAATCTGCGGCAAGCCCAGGTGCCGGAAGGCGCGGACTGGCTCGAAAACCCCAACGGCACCGCTCCCGGGATCTGGATCGAGCACCACGACAAGATCGTAGTGCTGTTGCCCGGCCCGCCGCGGGAACTCGAGCCGTTGTTTGACGCCGCCTGCATGCCGCGCCTGGCGCGCGTGTCTCCCGGCGAACGCGTCAAGACGCGTGTTTACAAAGTGGTGGGCATGCCGGAATCAGAGGTTGACCATCGCATTGCGCCGATTTATCGCAGTTACACGAACCCCGCCACAACCATCCTCGCCTCGCTCGGCTCCATCGAAGTCCACTTGCGGGCCCGGGCCGCGACGGATAAGGAGGCTGAAGCCCGGCTCGCTGAGCTCGGCGACAAGATCGAACTGGCGCTCGGCGATCACGTCTATTCAACGCAAGGCGAGAGCCTGGAAGAAGTCGTGGGCATGTACCTGGTGATGCGGCAGAAAACCGTTGCGGTGGCGGAAAGCTGCACGGGCGGCTTGCTGGCGGAGCGCCTGACGCGAACCGCCGGGAGTTCAATCTATTTCCTCGGCGGAGTTGTCTGCTATAGCAATGAGTTGAAGACGAAACTGGCAGGAGTGCCCGGCGACTTGATCGAATCTCACGGGGCCGTCTCCAGGCCCGTGGCGCAGGCGCTTGCGGAGGGCGTGCGCACTCGTACGGGAGCTTCGATCGGCGTGGGAATCACCGGCATCGCCGGCCCCAGTGGGGGGACCGCCGAAAAACCGGTCGGCTTGGTGTTCATTGCCCTCGCCGACGAACGAGGGACGCAAGTGCGGGAGTTTCATTTTCCTGGGCCGCGCGAACGCATTCGCCAATGGGCGTCACAAATGGGATTGGAAATGATTCGGCGGAGAATTAGGGATTAAGAGCGCGGGACACGGGGTTCGGGATACGGGATTGGGGGCTCGGGCTGTGTATTTGGAATTCAAGATATGTGATTCGGGATCCCGGTATGAAGCCTAAATGCAACGGTCGGAGTTAAGTTCACCCTTCCGCCGGGGAAAAGCAGGTCTTAACCGAGATATTGGCCCGAATCCCGTGTCCCGTATCCCCTATCCCGAGTTCTTAACCATGCGCGCCTTCATTGCCATTGACTTGCCCGAATCTCTCCATGCCGCCCTTGCCCAAACGCAGCAGGCGTTCCGCAATGTCTGTCCGGACGCGCGCTGGACCCGGCCGGAGGGAATCCATCTCACCCTTAAATTCCTCGGCGAGATCTCCGACGCGCAGGCCAAGCAGGTCGTGGAAGCGCTCACCCCCATTGGCCGATTCGAACCGTTTCGCGTCGAGGTGCAAGGGTTTGGATTCTTCCCCCAGGCGCGGCGGCCACGTGTGTTCTGGGTGGGTGTAGAGGCGCCGCCGGCGCTTGCGGAACTTGCCGCCCGCGTAGAACGCGAAATGGAGAAGGCCGGGTTTCCGCGCGAGGACCGCGCCTTCACCCCGCACCTGACTCTGGCGCGCTTCCAGGTGCCGCGCCCTCAACCCGCGCTGGAGGAGGCGTTAGCCCGCCATGTGACGACCTCGCTGGGGGGTGTCGAAGTTTCGGAATTTTTCCTGTTTGAGAGTAAGTTGTCGCCCCAAGGCGCGCAGTACCGGAAGGTCGTGCGCTTCCCGAGCTGAAGGCGAAAGGAAGCGGCGCTCGACCGACGCAAAAATCCATGCCAGGCCCATTAACGACGCTGCTCGCTTATCTCCTGGGGTCCATTCCCTTCGGATACCTGATTGTTCGCTGGCAAAAGGGGATCGACGTGCGCAGCACGGGCAGCGGCTCCATTGGCGCCACGAACGTGATGCGCAATCTTGGAGTCATTGGGTTTATCGCCACGTTCATTTTGGACTTTGGCAAAGGAGCAGCGGCGGTGTTGCTGGCATCCAGAATGACCGGGGGCAACCCGCGGTGGATTGCCGCGGCGGCGGTCGCTGCCATCCTGGGGCATTGCTATCCGGTCTGGCTGAAGTTTCGCGGGGGAAAAGGTGTGGCGACGGGCGTGGGCGTCTTCATTGCGCTTGCGCCGGTGCAGGTGGCGGTGGTTCTCTGCATTTTTGCTATCCTGGTCGCGATCTGGCGTTACATCTCCCTCGGCTCCATTATCGCCACGGCGGCGTTTCCAGTTCTGCTGTATTTTATGGAACACGCGCCCTTTCCCATCGTGCTGGGAGCGGCGGGCGGCGCGCTGATCATCATCACCCGCCACCATGCGAATATCCGCAGGCTCCTGAATGGGACGGAGCATAAAGTAGGGAAGCCCTCAGCGGGAAGCAGTCAGCAAAGGGCTGAACGCTGAGAGCTGATCGCTCATCCTATGAAACACATCTCCATCGTCGGCGCAGGAAACTGGGGCACAGCGTTGGCGGCGACCCTTGCCCAACTTGGCCATGCGGTAACACTATGGGCTTACGAGCGTGAGGTCGTGGAGAGCCTCCGGTCTCGACACGAGAATGAACTTTTCTTGCCGGGGGTCAGGCTTGCGGAGGGCATAACGGCCACGGGCGATCTGGCGGAGGCCCTCGCCCGCGCGGAAATCGTGGTAACGGTCATGCCCTCACATGTGTGCCGCGCTCTCTATCAACAGATGCTTCCGCACCTCCGATCCGAGATGATTTTTGTCAGCGCCACCAAGGGGATTGATATCGACCGCCTGATGCGGATGAGTGAGGTCATTCGTAGCGTGGTGGACCCGAAGTTCCCGCCACGCCTGTGCGTGCTTTCCGGACCCAGCTTTGCCAAGGAAGTCATCCGCGGTGATCCCACCGCTGTAGTCGTGGCCTCCGATGATCGCGAGGCGGCGCAATCGGTGCAGCGGGAATTTTCTTCACGCGTGCTGAGACTTTACACGTCGAGCGACGTAGTGGGAGTGGAGCTGGGCGGCGCCGTGAAAAACGTCATCGCCATCGCCGCCGGGGTGGTGGAAGGGCTTCAGCTTGGGCACAATCCCACGGCCGCATTGATTACCCGCGGCCTCGCGGAAATGACTCGCCTGGCGTGCGCCTGCGGGGCAAAGCGCGAGACCCTGGCGGGCCTGGCAGGCATGGGGGACTTGGTGCTGACTTGCACGGGCGAACTAAGCCGCAACCGCACGGTGGGGGTGGAACTGGGGAAGGGGCGCAAACTGGACGACATCATCGGGTCCATGCGGATGATCGCGGAAGGCGTGAAGACCACCGCCGCCACCGTGGCACTGGCCACCCGGCACCAGGTGGAAATGCCCATCACCCGGCAGGTTCACCGCATTCTCGAAGGGGAGATTTCCCCGCGCGAAGCGATCCGCCAACTGATGGAGCGCTCGTTAAAGGAAGAATAATCCCAGGGTTGGCTCGAGAACTGTTCCGGGCTCGCCGGGAACAGTCCCCCCTTAGCTCGCTGCAACCGCGCTGGTCTGTCCGCAAAAGTGGTCGAAGGCTTTGGTCAGATCATCCGCAATCATGTACGGGTCGCGGCCTTCGATATCCTTTCGTTCGAGCATGAAGACAAGCTTGCCGTCACGCAGCAAAGCGACGGAAGGAGAAGAAGGTGGGTAGCCCGTGAAATAGCTGCGCGCCTGGCTGGTGGCGTCGATATCCTGGCCCGCGAAAACCGTGGCGAGCACCTCTGGGCGCACCTTGTTTTCCAGAGCCAAACCGACGGCTGGCCGCGCCCGGCCCGCCGCGCACCCACAAATCGAATTCACCACCACCAGCACCGTGCCGCGGGTCTTGCTCAGGAGTTCGTCCACCTCCGCGGACGTGCGCAATTCCCGAAAGCCGATGCGTGTGAGTTCTTCTCGCATGGGCTGCACAAATTCTTCTGGGTACATTTTAGGTCTCCTCCTTGCCACGGCGGGCCTGGACTCGGCGTCTCTGGTATGAAGTGCCGGAGTTCCACCGCTCACCTGGCAATCTTCCCATTCCGAATGTCTTGGTTGCCCTGTAAGAACCGAAAAGCCATTATAGCATGCGATTTCCCGTTACCCGAAAAGCCTGCGGGAAACGGTGCTGTCCTCATTCGAGATGTAGCGCCCGCTTCCAGACGGCATTGAGCCGCCAAGATGGCGGTACTACGCCCAAATTAGGACAGCACCCGGGAAACCTCCAGGTTCGGAGAGGGAGACCCAAGCCGGCGCGGTTACGAGCGTGCCTCGCGGCGCGGCGCATGAACGCCGCCTGATTATTTCTGGGGCGGCCGGTCGATGGCTGTTCATGTTTGTTGTGAAAGACGCAACTTGGTGGTCCCCGGCAGCCCTAGATCGATTAGGAGATACGCAAGGTAATCTGCTTTAGCGTGGACATCAGATTTATCAGGCGATCCTGAATATCTGCCTTGATTCCATGCGCGGTGACAAACTCCATCTTCAGTTTCGCAAAACGCTCTTCCGCGTCTTTTTCAAGTCCTGGAAGATTACGCTTTAGTTCTTTAACTCGGCGTCCGCGTGCACTATTCTCCCAGGCCACATTAACCTCTCGCTCGTAATATTCGCCCCCCCTGGAAGCTTCTCTTTCAAAAAACCCATCCAGTTGTGCATCATTGTCAAGAAGCTCGTGAGAAAGCAAACGGACGGACTGCCGGAATACTTCGTATTGGCCCACGCGCCAGATCAGCGAGGGGATGGAGTCCACGACGGCGGCCGGCAGGTCTGCCAGGAGAACCTCAGATTCATCCAGCCGGAGTTCGCTTGCTTCTTCTCTGGTAAGGACCGCACCAGCCACCATGCTTGCGTAGAGTTTGCGGGCAACGTCTAATTTGGGGGCGAGTATGCGTTGCCGGAGCGCCTGTTTCCATTCTGTCACGAGCCGTTCGCGATCCACTCTGCGCTGTGCAAGGGCGCCTACAAGCCCCCCCAGGACACCCGCGGCGACCAGAAAGACTGCGGCCGAGTATATGTTATTTAACCAACTTCCCAAAAAGACCAAGCCCATGACGGGGAGTTTACAGGAGCGGGCCCACACTCGCAACGATGACGATTCGTCCCCGTGAATCTGGGCGAAGCAGCGGGTCAGGCGGAATGAGATGGTGGGCGCGTCTGGCGCTTTTGCCGGCAAATCCGTCGCGGGGAGACAGCTTGAAGCTCCCTGTGACTCTCGACGGCAGAGCATAAACCTGGTTTGGGTTCAACCGTCATTCACTCCTTGCCCGCCTTGCCAAGGCTCGTGAGGCGCTCGTGTTGCGCGTTGAAACGGGCACTAGCGCTGCTTCGCGGGGTACCACCCCATCTGGACCGACGAGCGCCGCCTTGTCATGCCTCACAAACATCAACTTGGAAACTTCTGGATCGAAATCCACTACCAGCAAATCGCCGAACTGGACCTGCCTCGTTTCCATCAGGCAGGAGAGAGGGGACACCAAATGGCGCTGGATGGCACGGTTAAGGTGCCGCGCCCCCGATTCCGTGTCCGTTCCCTCACGAAGGAGGAAGTCGCGGGCGGGGTTGGTGCACTGGAAAACAAAGGGACTTCCGCCCGTGGCAGCCATGATGCGTTCTTGCACATGCCCCAGTTCGATATCAAGGATGGTTTCCAGATCTTCTCGCTTGAGCATCCGGAAGACGATTACCTTATCGAACCGATTCATTAGCTCCTTGGAGAATTTCTTCTTCGCCGCCCGGAGTCCTGCCTTGTAGATCTTGTAATCCAGATCCTGGGTTTCCTCCCGGAGACCCGAGGAAAAACCAATCCCGTTGGCCACTAAGTCCGTCATCTCCTTCGAGCCCAGGTTCGAGGTCAGGAAGATCATGCTGTGGGAAAAATCCACCCGCCGGTTGTCGCCGAGCGTCAGCGTGCCTTTGTCGAGGACGCCGAGGAGAAGTTGCCAGAGCGCGTCGGAGGCCTTTTCGATTTCGTCAAAGAGCACCAGGGAGAGCTTCAGCTTTTCTGTGTGGTGCTGATCGAGCACTTCCTGGGTGATCACCGGTGGGGTCTCACGGTGGCCAAGGTAACCCGGAGGCGAGCCGATCAGCTTGGCGATTTCGTGACTGTGCTGAAACTCCGCGCAGTCCACCTTGATGACACCCCGCGCGTCACCGAATAAGACCTCCGCGGTCGCTTCCACCAGGCGCGTCTTGCCGGAGCCGGTGGGCCCCAGGAAGAGAAGGTTCACCACCGGCCGGCCCGGCGTGGAAAGCCCCGCCCGATACACCTGGTAAACCCGGGACAGACGCCGCACGGCGCGGTCCTGCCCTACGACCCGCTGGCGAAGGGCCTTTTCAAAATCCCGAACTTCCGGACTGTTCAAAGTAGGATCCAAAATAGTTTGGCGCGTGCCCATCGTCATCCTCCCGTGGTCTTACGCGTTATAAGACGGCGTTTTGACCTTGCGAAGCTCATGGAACTTCACGTCCAGGGTCGCTCGAAGCAGCTTGAGCCCGGAAATTAATTGTGCCGAAAGCTCTCGGTCATGAGTCAATTCGAGGAGCGGTAAAGGTAAATCCGCCAAATCGAAATGAAGATTCCGAATTGCCGTGAGCAAATCCCGGAGGTATCGCGAGTCGTGCTCGAAGGGTTCAACCAGGTTGCGCGAGGCCTTCTCGCGCAACTCCTTCCAATCGACTCGCACAAAAGGATGCTTGGACTTTACGCCCCGAACCACGTCGTCGCTGAGGCGCGGATGGCGCCCGAGGCAGGCCAGATGAATCTGGCGAATCCGCCCATCTTGGCGGACGTTATGCACGAGATAATACGATTGGCCACGCTTGCGAATAAATGCCATAAATTCCAGGTGCGCTCATTCGCGGCGGTGCACCATCGGGCTGCGCCACCAACGCTTTTAGGGGAGCGGCACAATGGCCACCCCCGTAGTGGACAATTTGCCACTACACCTTCCTAGATGCAAACAGATAATTTTGGTTGCTGCTATAAAAAATTCTTTTCGTGGGCAAAGGCGCTTTCCCCTCAGGGAAAACCCGCCAGCGCGCGAGGGTGAGCGTGGCCATGCGAAGGGTGCGAATCGAGGGCGAGGAACATATCGGGCACCGCGCGGGCCGCAGCCCCACCGCAGCTTGCAGTGAGAAGAGAATCGGAACCGGCCAATTCCCGGGCCTGACGTCGAGACAATTGCGTGCGGAAAGGCCAAATTCGCAGGGGGAATTAACCACCGTGCTATAATTACTTTGCTTGAGGGTTGTGACTTGCGCCTGCCAGCGGTCGGCGCGAAATACGAGACCTCCGGGGGCAAGCTGGAGAGGAAATTATGGCGGTAAACAACTACCCAATGGTTTGGCACAACGGAAAGTTCATCCCTTGGCCGGAGGCTACTATTCACGTGGCAGCGCACGTGGTCCACTATGCTTCCTGCCTGTTTGAAGGCATTCGCTGTTATGAAACGCCGCACGGGCCGGCGATCTTCCGCTTGAAGGAACACACCGACCGGCTAGTGAACTCGGCCAAGATCTATCGCATGGAACTGCCTTACGATCGCGAGCAACTGACCCAGGCGATGATCGAACTGGTGCGCGTTAACAACGCCCAGCACTGTTACATCCGCCCCATCGTGTTTCGTGGAGTGGGTGAGATGGGCGTCAACCCCTTGAAAAATCCCATCGAAGTCTACCTGCTCGCCTGGGCCTGGGGTAAGTACCTGGGTGACGAGGCTCTCGGCCAAGGGGTGGACGTATGCATATCCTCCTGGCAGCGCATCGCGCCCAATACCCTGCCCGCCATGGCCAAGGCCTCGGCAAACTACATGAACGCCCAACTCATCAAGATGGAAGCGCTCACCAACGGCTACACCGAGGGAATTTCGCTGGATAGTAGCGGCCACGTGAGTGAGGGCAGTGGTGAGAATATCTTCGTCATCCGCGAGGGCAAGATTTACACGCCGCCCCTGGCGGCTTCCGTACTGCCCGGCATCACTCGCGATTCGGTCATAACCTTAGCGCTCGAGATGGGCTACACTTTGAGCGAACAGAACATTTCGCGTGAAATGCTCTATATTGCGGACGAAGTCTTTTTCACAGGAACGGCGGCGGAGATCACTCCCATTCGGTCTGTTGACCGTATCCTGGTGGGTAAGGGCCAGCCCGGCCCCGTCACGCGCGCCTTGCAGGAACGCTTCCTGGCGATTGTCCAAGGCCGGGCGGAGGACAAGTACGGCTGGCTGACCCTCTCGAACCAGCCCGTGGCGGCGAGCCGCTGAGGGCCCCGGAAAGGTGGAGCAGGCCCGAACCGCGTTCGGCTTGCCGGGGGGCTGCTTCCTTCCCGCTGCGCGACGGGGCGGAGAGCGGATTGCCATGCCTCCTGACCTTTGACACCTCCGAGGGCGTATGCTAATTTGAAACCCATTCCGGCATGAACTTCAGTGAGGTGTATAAATGGTTAAAAGCGCCGAGGGACTCAATATTGACACCTTGCTGCGCAGCGCCTGCGAGAACAAAGCCTCCGACCTGCATCTGAAGGTTGGAAACTATCCTTACGTCCGGGTGGATGGCGACCTCCGCGCGCTCACCCAATACAGTCGCATCTCGAGCGAGGACATGTTGAACATGGCGTTCAGCATGATGACGAACCGGCAAAAGCAAAAGTTCAAGGAAAATGCTGAACTTGACATGGCTTACGGGGTGGCGGGCTTAGGCCGTTTCCGTGTGAATGTCTTTCAGCAGCGGGGCAATGTGGGTATGGTGCTCCGCGTTATCCCCACCAAGATCCGCACCCTTGAGGAACTCTACTTGCCCAAGGTGATCGATAAGACCTGCCAGGAAGCGCGCGGGTTGGCGCTGGTCACGGGCACCACGGGAAGCGGCAAGTCCACCACTCTGGCAGCCATGATCGACCGGATCAACACCACGCGCACCGATCACGTTATTACCATCGAAGACCCCATCGAGTTTCTGCACCGCGATAAGAAGGCTTTTGTGAATCAGCGTGAGGTGGAAGTGGATACGCCGAGTTTCGGCAGCGCGTTGCGCGCCGCCCTCCGCCAGGATCCGGACGTAATCCTGGTGGGCGAAATGCGCGACTTGGAAACTATTCAGACCGCCTTGTTGGCGGCGGAGACCGGCCACATGGTGTTTTCCACTTTGCACACCACGGACGCCACTGAGACGATCCAGCGTATCATCGCGGTCTTCCCGCCCCCTGAGCAAAAACAGATTCGCTTGCAGTTGGCCAGCACGCTGAAAGCGATTATCTCGCAACGCCTCGTCCGCAAGGCAGATGGTATCGGACGGGTTCCGGCAGTGGAAGTCCTGGTATCTACGGAATATATTAAAGATTGCATTATCAACCCTGATAAGACACGGTTGATTCGTGACGCCATTGCCTCGGGGGTTTCCCAGTACGGAATGCAAACGTTCGACCAGTCACTGTACGACCTCTATACTCAGGGGCTGATTACCCTCGAGGAAGCCCTGAACAATTCGTCCAACCCCGACGAGTTCAAGCTGCGCATCGCCGGCATCAGCAGCACGGCCGACGCAGCCCGCGCCGAAATGGAAAAAGCCAGCCAGGCGGACCGATTTGCCAAAAAGTAAGCAGGCCCCGCCCGACCCTCTCACCGCGGCGCTGCGCATGTTGGCCCGCCGCCCCTATTCGGTCGCCGAAATGCGGCGCGCCCTCGAAAGAAAATACGCCCAAAGGGGGCAAGTCTCTGCGGCCATCACCCGCCTGCGCCAGCTCGGCTACCTCGACGACCGCAAATTCGCCGAACAATACGCGTACTCACTCGCCCAAAACCGGGCCTTGGGGCCCCATCGCCTCCGCCGCGAACTGAAAGCCAAGCTCGTCAACTACAAGGAAATCGAGCCGGCGGTGGAGCGAGCCTATCAGGAAACCCCGGCCCGGGAATTACTAGAACAGGCACTGGGAAAAAAGCTCCGCACGCTCCGCCTGCCGCTGACGCACGCCCGGTTTCACTCACTCTGTCAAAGCCTGTTGCGTCGGGGATTCAACGCGGGTGATATTATGAAAGCGGTGCGCGCGCGGCCCGAACTGGCCCCAGTTGTGGAGGAGGTTGAGCCTTCGGATTTGGAAGGGGAATTAAATTCTGAATTATGAATTCTGAATGCTGAATTATGAATGACGAGTGGGCTTAAGGATTTGGTGGACACACTGACGAGAAGACCAGAAGAGCAACCACCAAGGGAAATTCGAGCGCGGACGTTCGCTTACGCTCTTCGTGCCGTCAAGCTCTATCAACACCTTCAGAAAAAGAAGGATGGGGCGGGATGGATACTTGGCAAACAGTATCTAAGGGCGGCGACGTCGATCGGCGCCAACGTGACAGAAGCCCAGGCGGGCGAGAGCCGTGCGGATTTCATTCACAAACTTGGCGTCGCTCAGAAGGAAGCGAGGGAGAGCTTGTTTTGGCTACGTCTACTCGCAGAATCCCAAATTGTGGGAAAATCAAGACTGCGGCCTCTGGTTGACGAAACTGAAGAGCTGATCGCGGTGCTTACGGCCATCCTAGTGAGAACCAAAAGTAGCCAATCCGACTGAATCGGAGGTTGCATGGCTGAGCATTTCGAATTCATAATTCCGCTTTCAGAATTCAGAATTCATAATTCAGAATTTACTGTGCCCCTATGACTTCAAACGAAATCAGGAGCCGATTTCTGGACTTTTTTGCGAGCCGCGGTCACCGCGTGGTCCCGTCGTCCTCCCTTGTTCCGGCGAACGACCCTACTTTACTCTTTGCGAATGCTGGCATGAACCAATTTAAAGACGTGTTTCTGGGCCGCGAGCGTCGCGATTATTCGCGGGCCACGACCTCGCAGAAGTGCGTGCGCGCCGGTGGCAAGCATAATGACCTGGAACAGGTGGGCCGCACCACGCGCCATCACACTTTCTTCGAAATGCTGGGTAACTTTTCCTTCGGCGACTACTTCAAGAAAGAGGCGATTCCCTGGGCATGGGAGCTTATCACCAAGGATTTCGCCATCCCGCGCGACAAACTTTACGTGACTGTGTTTGAAGGTGCAGACACTCCACAGACCCACATTCCACCCGACGCCGAAGCATACCAGCGTTGGCGCGCCCTGGATATTCCCGCCAATCGTATCTTCCGTCTCGGCATGAAGGACAATTTCTGGCAAATGGGCGAAACAGGCCCATGCGGGCCATGCTCGGAAATCCATTACGACATGGGCATTGCCGCGAGCGACCAGGGGCACACCGACTGCGAGTTTCCTTGCGACTGCGGCCGCTATGTGGAATTGTGGAACCTCGTCTTCATGCAGTTCAATAGGGTTTGTGACAAGTGGGAAGAAGACCCACTGAAACCACGGGTCTGCCTTGAATACCATGACGAACATCTGCCGAAACCCTCTGTGGACACCGGCGCGGGTCTGGAACGCCTTGCTGCCGTGCTGCAAGGCAAGCTCTCCAACTTTGACACCGATTTGTTCCGCCCGCTCATTGAGGAAGCCGCAGCGCTCGCCAACGTCGAATACGGCGCAAATCACGACTCCGACGTGTCTCTGCGCATCATCGCTGACCACGCGCGCGCCTCAACGTTCCTTATATCGGACGGTGTCCTGCCCTCGAACGAAGGCCGCGGCTACGTCCTGCGCCGAATACTGAGGCGCGCTCTTTACCACGGCCAAACGATTGGGCTGAACGAGCCCTTCCTTTACAAGATCAGCAGCCGCGTCGTGGACATAATGAAAGAGGCGTATCCCGAACTCGTCCAAACCGCGCCCCACGTGGCCAAGACTATCAAGATCGAAGAGGAGCGGTACGCCCATACTACGCGAGTGGCATTGGAAAAGCTGGACCAAACCCCGCTGTGGGCCAGAACCGAGAAAGGGGCATATGAGGCTCCATTTGAGAATTTCAAAGACGCGTTATCTGTGGTGCCATACAAAACGCGAAGCTTCTGGGACATTAGGGGAGCACGCAGGAGCGAAAGGGTGCCTCGCGGCGAAGGCCTTGTATTTTGCATTCTCGGCGAAGACCTTTTCAAACTGTATGACACGTTTGGCCTGAGGCCGGATTTTGTTGCGGACGTGTTCGGAAACTTTGGCGTAGAGACCACCTTCTTCGGCACGGTGCCCGCGCAACCCGATGACTTGTTCGCCCGACGATGGCCACAACTTGACATCGCTGGTTACGAAGCCGAAATGCAAAAGCAGCGCGCGCGCGCGCGGGCGTCGTGGAAGGGTGCAGAAAAGAAAGCGGCCTCGCCCGTGTTCTTGAGGCTGGCGGAAGATGGCAAGACGCTTTTTGATGGCTACGCGCAGACGACTTCGAACGACTGTCGGATCGTGGCGCTGGTTGTTACTGGTGAAACGGTTGGCGCAGCGCAGCCTGGCACCAAGGTTGAGATTGTTCTCGACCACACGCCGTTTTACGCCGAAGCGGGCGGGCAGGTGGGCGACGTCGGCCACTTCCTAGCTCCGGCGACAGACCACGAAGTTGCGCACATCTCGGACACGTACTATCCCGTCGGCGGCTTGATCGTCCACAAGGCCGAAGCCCACGATGCGCTGCGTGTGGGCGATCTAATAACGGCAAAAGTTGATGCCGAGCGGCGCGACGCAATTCGTCGCAATCACACCGCGACGCATTTGCTCCACGCGGCGCTGCGGCGGACGCTCGGCACGCATGTGAAGCAGGCGGGGTCGCTCGTCGCGCCGGACCGGCTGCGTTTTGACTTCACGCACTACGCAGCTCTTGACCCTCAGGACCTTCTCGACATCGAGGACCTCGCAAACGAGCACATCCTCAAAAACGAAGAGGTTGTTACCAACGTGATGGACCTCGACACGGCGGTGAACACAGGGGCCATGGCGCTGTTTGGGGAAAAGTACGCGGACCAGGTGCGGGTACTCACGATCGACGACTTCTCGAAAGAACTCTGCGGCGGCACGCACGTGCGCAGGACCGGTGACATCGGCCTCTTCAAAATCGTGTCGGAGAGCAGCGTGGCGGCGGGCACACGCCGTATTGAAGCGCTGACCGGCACGGGCGTGCTCGAATACCTGCGGCGGCAGAGCCAGGCGCTAACCCAGGCTTCTGAAGCGTTGCGCGCCAAGCCCGAGGAGTTGATCGAGGCGATTGAAAAACTCACCGAACACGAAAAGAAGCTCCGCAAGGAACTGGAAGCGCAGCAGATGAAGCGCGCGGCTTCCGCCGCCAGCGACTTGGTGCAGGAAGCTCGGGACGTCAAAGGCGTGCGCGTCGTTGCCGCGCGGGTCGAAGTAACCGACCGCTCTGCCATGCGCCAGATGGTGGACGACCTCCGCGTGAAACTCCAGTCTGGAGTGATCGTGTTGGGCAGCGTCGCAGACGGAAAGGTCTCGCTCATCGCGGCGGTCACTAAAGACCTGACGGGCAAGCTCGACGCGGGCAAAATCGTGAAGCAGGCGGCCTCTTATGTCGAGGGCTCAGGCGGCGGGCGCAAGGACCTGGCGGAAGCCGGGGGCAAGAACCCCGCGAAGCTCGATGAATCTTTGCAGGCAGTTCCGAATATCATCGAGCTGATGCTCTAACCTCCATACAGTTCACACAAGAGGTTTGAGGAAACCTTTCAAGAGTCTGTTCCCGAGCGACCCCCTCACCCGGCCCGCCCCAGCTGATGAAAACGCCGGTTGCGGTCCACCCTCTCCCCCAAGGGGGCGAGGGTTATAAATTCAACACAACACGCTCCTTTCACCCAAGGCGGACGAGCGCGGGAAGATGTAAAGCAAGGACGGGTGCTCAGCCAGGAAGAGGTGGAACGAAGGTTCCCTACACCGCTGAAAGTTCTTCCATAAGCATCCGCGGATAGGCCGGCCGGTCGAGGGGGTTTTTCTCGATCATCCGCATGACCAGTCTCGCGACGCGGGGCGGGATATTCAATTCCGGGCGGCCGCTCTCGACCGGCGCGGGGATTTCTTGCACCTGCTTCAAAGCGATTTCGATCCCCGCGCCTTCGAAGGGCCGGCGGCCGGTCAGCATTTCATAGAACACCATTCCCAGCGAATAGATATCGGACTGCGGCAGGTAGGGCTGGCCGGAGATTTTCTCCGGCGACACGTAATGGAGCGGCGCGAGCAACGCCGACGGCAAGTCCGCGCCGGAGAGCTCCGGGAGCGCTTCCTTCACGCGGTCGAGACTGAAGTCCAGAATCTTGGTTTGCTCCGTCTTGGGGAGGCGCGCCAGCATGATATGTTCCGGCTTAATATCTCCGTGCATCATACCCAATTGCTGTCCGGCGTCAAGCGCCGAGGCGATTTCCCAAACGATGCGGCAAGCGCGCGACACCTCCAGGGGAGCCTGCTGTTCAATCACCTGCCGCAGATTCAGCCCGCTCACGTATTCCGAAGAGATGAACGTCACCCCGTCATCAGCCCGGCCAAGGTCGTAGGTGCGAACCACGTGGGGATGGTCGAATCGCTGTAACCGCCGGCAGTATTCCACGAGATGGTTAACCAAGTCCGGCCCCGGCGGACTCCAAGGGGTGACGAGCTTGAGGGCGCAAACTTCCCCGCAAGCCGTGTCCAGTGCCGTGTAGATGGGTCCCAGCCGGACTTCCGCAATTTTCTCGAGAATCTTGTACCGCCCCGCAATCAAGCTTCCCGTAGTCCACCCGGCGAAAAACGCGGCAAGGGTGGTGGCCTCCCCTGGGGGTGCTCCGGCCGGGGATTGAGAAATGAAGGGCGAAAGGCGAGCGAGGGATTGGATCTCCTCCTCGCAGGCTTCGATGGACTGAACCACCGCCGCGGCGTCAGGGGGACGGCGCGCGCGATCTTTTTCGAGCATCGACATGACGAGGTCGGCGATGCGCTCGGGAATGCGCAGGTCGGCGGCGCAATCGTGCAACCGCTGAGGCGCCTGGCTGACGTGCGCCAGGAACCACTCCGCCTGGGAATCTGCCTGGAGCGGCAGCCGGCCGGTCAGCATTTCGTAAAATACGACTCCCAGCGAATAAAGGTCCGCGCCGCCGTCCAGTTCCCCTTGCTTCACCTGCTCCGGCGACATGTATTCGGGAGTACCGATGGCGAAGAGCGTACCGGACGCCGCCCAGGACATGGCCCCAGCCTCATCCTTGAGCTGGCCTTCGCGGAGTTTGGTGATGCCGAAGTCCAGAACCTTGACCTGTTCCCCGTGCTCACCTTTCACCAGCGCGATGTTATCCGGCTTGATGTCACGATGGATGATGCCCAGTTGGTGCGCGGCGCCGAGCGCCGAGGCCACCTGCTTGACGATCGAACAGGCACGCTCCACGGCCAGCGGCGCCTCGCGCCGGATGACATCGCGAAGGATCCGCCCGTCAATGAATTCCATCACGATGCATTGGCGGCCGTCATCGGTTATGTCCACATCGTCGACACGCACGGCATTGGGGTGCTGTAACCGCCGGGCCACGAAGGCCTCACGCAAAAAACGCCGGACGAACTCCTCCCGCGCCATCAGCGAGGGATGCATCACCTTCAGCGCGCGTAACTCGTTGAACGCCAGATGGAGCGCTTTGTAAACATGACCCATCCCGCCCCTGCCGACCTTGGCCAGGATGCGATATTTGTTGCGAATCGTGGTGCCCACGGCGTAGGCTGTGGGGTCTTCCAGGGCCGCGCCGTCGAGCGGGCAGAAGGCGAACTCATCGGGATAGGGCGTCTGACAGGAGAGACAGCGTTTCATCACGGGGACCCGCGAAATCTGCCAAAGTATACCATGAGGTTTGACAGGGCAGACAGTACCCTTGGCCGGCAGAAAGGGAGGGGAACACCACGCCCCCCAAGCCCTCTGAACGCGAATATGCTGCTTGACATAACCGTTTTAGCCCGGCTAGCATCAAGCAAAAGACTATGAGCGATAATCAGAACCTGAATGGAGTAAGTTCCGCGGACGCAACCATCACTGTCTTAGGTTTGGGCCACATTGGGCTTCCCACCGCCTTGGGTTTCGCCGAGTTAGGCCGCCGGGTCATTGGCGCAGACGACGATGCTGCCAAGGTCGCGCAAATTCGCGCTGGCCAGCCCACTTTCTACGAACCGGGGGTCAGTGACCTTCTGGCCAAGCACCTGAAAAGCGAGATGTTCCAGCCCCTTGAGGATGTGGAGGCCGCCATTCGGGCCGGTACCATCATCTTCATATGTGTCGGCACACCCCAACGAGAAAGCGGCCAGGCTGACCTGGGCCAGGTGGAAGCCGTGGCGCGGGCCGTAGCGCGCAACCTGAATGGTTACAAGCTCCTTGTCGAGAAGAGCACGGTGCCGGCCATCACTGCGCAGTGGCTGAAGCGAACGGTTTTGCGCTATGGTACCGGAAGATCGGCTGCTCGACCGACCACCGACCCGGCTTCCCTTGCACCCTCGGATGCCGCTACAGATTTCGATGTAGCGTCCAATCCCGAATTCCTTCGGGAGGGCAAAGCGCTCGAGGATTTCTTCCATCCCGATCGCGTCGTGTGCGGGGTTGAATCTGACCGGGCGCGCGAACTCTTGACGCGCCTTTATACCCCCTTACAATGCCCTCTAGTGGTTACGAATCTTAGCACCGCTGAACTCATCAAGCATTCAGCTAACGCCTTTCTTTCTAGTAAGATATCATTCATCAACATGGTCGCGGACCTCTGTGAAAAGGTAGGCGCGGACGTCACCGCGGTGGCTCAAGGCATCGGCCTGGATTCCCGCATCGGGCGTTCGTTCCTGGACGCAGGAATTGGGTACGGAGGTTACTGTTTCCCCAAAGACCTGCGTGCCTTCATTTACCTGGCCGAGGAGCACGGCGTGGACTTCTCCCTCCTGCGGGAGGTCGAGCGCATCAACCAACAGCGTGTGGAAATATTCGTTCGGAAGATCCGGCAAGCGCTCTGGATCCTGCGGGGCAAGACGTTGGGTATTCTGGGGTTAGCCTTCAAGGCGGGCACCGACGATATTCGGGAAGCGGTCAGTCTGAAGATCATCAAGGCCTTGCTCGACGAGGGAAGCATCCTCCGCCTGTACGATCCAGAAGCCATGCCGAATACACAGCGGGTATTTCCCGCGACGCCGGGGCAAATCATGTACTGCGATTCCGCGTATGAAGCGGCGCGTGGCGCGCAGGCCCTGCTGCTCCTGACCGAGTGGGAAGAATTCCGGCAGTTGGACCTCGCCCGAGTGCGCGGCCTGATGGAAGTTCCCGTACTGGTGGATGGCCGAAACCTTTATAACCCAGCCGTTGCCCTCGAAGCGGGCTTCGAATACATTTCCGTCGGTCGCGGCGGAGCAGGTCCCGCCGCTCCACACTCCTTTCCCGGCGGTTTGTCCAAATAAAGACGGACAATCCTGAAACGAGGCAAGTTCTTATGGCGAACCCCCCAGCAGGCAAGAATCCCCTGACCTTGGTTACCGGCGGCGCGGGGTTTCTGGGTTCGCACCTTTGCGACCGGCTGCTGGCGGAAGGTCATGATGTGGTTTGTCTGGACAATTTAATTACCGGCCGCCGGGAGAATTTCGCCCACCTTCAGGGGAACCCGCATTTCCGTTTTGTGCTTCACGACGTCACGCACCCGATTGACTTGCCGGGTCTGCTCAGGGCATCGGCAGGTGAACCTTCCGGTTTCGGCCTGCGCCCGTTGAGTTATCTCCTACACTTTGCATCCCCCGCCAGCCCCAAGGACTACGCCCGGCACCCCATTCACACCCTCAAAGTAGGGGCACTGGGAACCTACCACGCGTTGGGGCTTGCCAAGGCCCAGGGAAGCGTCTTCCTGCTGGCCTCGACCTCGGAGGTTTACGGCGACCCGGAAATCAGTCCGCAACCGGAGAAGTATTGGGGACACGTCAACCCCATCGGTCCGCGCAGCGTTTACGACGAAGCCAAGCGCTTCGCGGAGGCCATCAGCATGGCCTACCAACGCGAGCACGGCGTCAAAGTGCGCATCGTTCGCATCTTCAACACCTACGGCGAGCGCATGCGCATGGACGATGGGCGCGCCTTGCCGAACTTCATGGTCCAGGCCCTCGAGGGCCAGCCTTTGACCGTGTACGGAAAGGGAAGCCAAACCCGCAGCTTATGTTATGTGCGTGACCTGGTCGAGGGAATCTATCGAGTTCTGACCTCCAGCGTGACCGGGCCCACCAATCTGGGAAACCCGGAGGAGGTTTCCATCCTGCAACTCGCCGAAGCGATCATCCGGGTGAGCGGGAGCAAGAGCTCGATCGTATTTGAACCCCTTCCCGCCGATGACCCCCAGCGCCGCCAGCCCGACATCACGGCGGCTCGGGAAAAGTTGGGATGGGAGCCGCACGTCAGCCTTGAACAGGGCTTGGTCAAGACGCTACCCTATTTTCAGTCCTCATTAAAGAACCGCCCCCTAACCACCGAACCCTTGGACCCTGGTCCCGCCCGGGAAGCCTAATCCCTTGCATGGTATAGTCTTTTGGTCTATACTCAGCCCGAGGGAAAAATGACCATGGCCAAGACGGGAGTCGCCAAGTTATTCCGCAACGGACGAAGCCAGGCTGTTCGGCTTCCCCGGGAATTCCGCTTTGAGGGGGACCAGGTGCGGGTGCGGAGGGTCTCCGAAGGGGTTCTTCTGGAACCGTTCGTCGCCGACACCGCAAAGTGGTTTGAGGGATTGGACCGTTGGGCTTCGGAGCCTCTCTTGGCGAGCGGGCGGAAGCAGCCCAAGACCCCGCGCCGCGAGATCTTCAAGTGAACTATCTGCTCGATACGAACGCCTGCATCGCCCTGATCAATGGCCAGCCCTCCTCCGTGCGCAGCCGATTCCGGAGGGCCATCGCTACGGGCGGCAAAGTGTTTGTTCCTTCCATCGTGGCTTTTGAACTCTGGTACGGTGTCAGCAAAAGTTCGCAGCCGGAAGCCAATCGCCGGCGCCTGGATGCTTTTTTTGCCGGGCCCATTGCGCCTTTGGCTTTTGACGACGAGGACGCCCAGTCTGCGGGCGCGATTCGGGCGGCCTTAGAGGTTTTGGGCAAACCGATTGGCGCGTATGATCTGTTGATTGCCGGCCAGGCGCTCGAACGCAAGTTTACCTTGGTGACCGCCAATGTTACGGAGTTCGCAAGAATCAAAGGGCTGGCCTGGCAGGATTGGTCTAAACCGATTTAGATTTTGTCTCTTCGCTAAGGAAGCAAGCGTAGCGCGGACCTGGTTTGTCTGCGGATCGTCGGTTCGCTACCGCCTACAACGCGACACTCCAAGCAGCAAACATGGCAATCGCATGCGCTGGCTACCGAATTACTGCCAAAATTGGGCGCCATAAGATTTCTCCCGAATGCGCAGGCCTGGCGCTCGGAAAATCGGCCGAAAGCCTCACGGATTACTTCGAGACTTGCCGGCGCAAGCGCAACCAGATCGACTACACACAATCACATGTCGCAACGGATGGAGGTGAAGGGTTAGCGAAGCGCAAGGGCGTCGTCGCGAGGCGGGGTCGGAAGGAAGCGCGGAGCAAACGTGTGAGCCGATGGACAACGAGGCGTGAGCATCGGGCAAGCGGGACGGTGATCGCAAAGCCCATTTCCATCAAGGACGCAGAGCGTAGATTCGACGGCGATGCACCGTTGCTCCACTCCGCCGTATACCCATGCGGGGCGGCGATATGGATTCCCTTGCGCGTACACTCCACGCGCAGTTTGTGATACTTGCCGTTGGGGGGCGGCGGGTCGTAAGTGAGTTCGTAGCGGGTGCGGACCGCCTGAAGCGACTGGGCAATGGCGTCTTCGACTTCGTTATTGAGGTAGACCCGCCCGCCGGAAGTGTCCGCCAACTGTTCGCGCGTATCGGTTGCGCTGCCACGCATGCGGTTGGCCATCGCCCCCTCGGCCAGCACCTTCACTCCGTACACCATCGTATCGGTGCGGACGAATTTGGCGCCGAAGCGTTCCAGAAAAGGCGTGTAGTCAATGCACGAGTGCACTCGTCCGCTGCACCCCGGACCGCATTTGCCCGCCAGATAGGTTCCGAATCCCTGCGGGAAAATGGCATCCTTGCATCCGCGGCGATAGTCCAGCCAGTTCGGCACTCCCGGGGTGATCCAAACGATCGAACTCGGGCAGGGTGCGCGCATAAAATCATCGCCCAGCTCGCTCAATTTCAGCAAAGTGAGGTGGGCGCGGATGCCCTCGTCCTGTTCATCTTTAGGCTTGAGCCCATACACGTTTTGAATGGCCTGCGTGAGCGTGGGGCGAATCTGCGCGGTCCACGCATGCGTGGCCGGCCCTCGGTCCGCCGTGGCGCCCGCCCGTGGCATCGCGGTTGGCATGGGCGCGAGAAGAGGATGCACGGGATAAACTTCGCCCTCGCGGGTCAGCAGATAAAAGTAGACGGAGTCGCCGCGCTCCAGCGGTTCCAGCGTGTGAATGAGCAGGGTGGAGAAGTAATCGCGCTGGCGCAGGACGGTATTCAGCAGGTCGAATAAAATCAAAGTGGTGGGCAGTTGGGGCTGCCCGGCGGAAGGCGTGCGGATGGCGTTGAAATTCACCATCGGCTTCAGCTTGCCATCGTCGAAGATCTTGAATTCAGCGCTCGTGAGGTCGGTGACCGGCTGGCCTTTCCCGTCATACGCGGTGACACTCAAAACCCGGCCACTCGATTGTGGAACGCCGGAGCCGGAGGCGGGCGGCGCGCTGCATGGCTGCGAATGGGCCATGAGCGCCCAAGCGGCCAGCGCCACACCGCAGGCCAAGCCGGCTCGCACTCTGATGCGCAGTGTAGGATTCAGCGTGTCGGGACTCCCTGCGAACTTGTTACACCCACTTGGCCGTCAAGTCAATGGCGCTGGCAGTAGTATGTCAATTTGCGGTAGCGGCGGTCTCCGACCGCCGCAAACTACTGAATAAAAAAGCCGGCGGCCGGAGACCGCCGCTACAGCAAATCAAATTGACCCACTACCGCTTTGGCATCGTCGTGGCACGGGCGTGGCCGGGACGGCCATGCCGCGCCACCGCGCCATCCGCGACTTTTTGTCCTTGACCGGGCGCTTTCCGTGGCGGTTTAATCTACCCATCCGCGCCGCAACTGTGCCGATGGGGATGACGCACGACGCAACCGCTTGGAGGAACGCCAATGGCTCAATACTCCCGCCGTGAATTCCTGAAGACTGGGCTTGCCGCCGCCGCGCTCGCCGGCGCCGGAGGTTTACCGCTCCTGGCGGCCCGCCAAACCGCCACCGATTGGGTAACGCTGGGAAAGTCCGGGGTCAAGGTGACACGTCTCGCCTTTGGCACCGGCACCATCAGCGGCCGGGTGCAGCGCGAGTTGGGGCAGGAGCAATTCACGCGCCTCGTCCGCTACGCCTACGATCGCGGCATTCGATTCTTCGAAACCGCGGAGTCTTATGACGACATGCACCGCATGCTGGCCGTGGCCTTGAAGGGTATTCCGCGCGATAGCTATCGGCTGATGTCGAAAGTCACGACGCACCAAGAAGTGGATCCAGCCGAGAAGATCGACGAGCTGCGCAAGCTGGCGAATACCGATTACTTTGACGTGCTGCTGCTGCATTATCAGCACGTCGCCACCTGGCCCACCGACACCGTCCGCTGGCAGGACGGTATTGCGGAAGCCCAGGCGCGACACGCGGTGGTGGGGCGCGGCGCTTCGGTGCACGGACTCCCCGCATTGCGCCAGTTTCCGGGAAATCAATGGCTCCAGGTGGCGATGATCCGCGTGAATCACAAAGGCACGCACATGGACGCCGAGCAGTACAACACCCACGAGCTGGGAAACGTGAGCGAGGTGGTCACCCACGTGAAGCAGGTCCACGATCAGGGCATGGGCGTGATCAGCATGAAACTGGTGGGCGAGGGCCTGTTCACGACGCGCGAAGACCGCCAGGCCGCCATGCGTTACGCGTTCAAAAACGCGGGCGTCGATTGCGTAACCGTGGGCTACAAAAATACCCAGGAAATTGACGAAGCCATCGAGAACGTGAACCTGGCGCTGGCCTGATCGCGCTCCAAACGTTTGGGGCCCGTTAAGGCGACAGGTCCGATCATGCGACTGAGGCGCTGGCGGCAAATCGTGATAGATTCAACTCCGCACCGCCGGAAGTAGAATTCTAGTTCCTTCCACCCATGGAGATATGCTCGATGCGAACGCGCATACTGCGGGTCCTCGCCATCACGATAGCCGTCTCGGCACTGCCGCTTCTGGTCGTTTACGCGCAAACGAGAGAGGAGACGCCGGCCGACAAACCCGACGCGGCGAAAGCCGAGGAATTCAAACCCGAGCAGCAGGCAAGCAAGGGCTCCGTCACCGTCGGAGGGAACCTCATTAATTACGACGCGTTTGCGGGCACGCTCGTCGTGCACCCGAAGGAGTGGGACGACGTTCTTCAGAATAGAGACAAGGAGGACAAGAGCAAGCCTGCGGAAGCCAGCATGTTCTACGTCGCGTACTTCAAATCGGGCAGTAACGCGGCGGAGCGTCCCGTGACCTTTCTGTACAACGGCGGCCCGGGTTCTTCCACCGTGTGGCTGCATATGGGGGCATTTGGGCCCAAGCGAGTGGTGACCGCAGATGATTCGCACACGCCCGCGGCGCCCTATCCCGTCGTGAACAATGACTACAGCCTGCTGGACGCGAGCGATCTGGTTTTTGTGGATGCGCCCGGAACCGGCTTCAGCCGCATCAGTGGCAAAGACCGGGAAAAGGCCTTTTACGGCGTCGATCAGGATGCCTATGCCTTTACCGATTTCATCGTCCAGTTCCTGGCGAAATACGGACGCTGGAATTCCGCGAAGTATTTGTTTGGCGAAAGCTACGGCACCACACGATCCCCCGTGCTCTCCAACCTGCTGGAGACGAAACGCGCGGTGGATTTCAATGGCGTAATTATGTTGTCGCAAATCTTGAACTTCGATTGCAGTGCCGACGGCCCGCAGTTCAATTCCGGCGTCGAATTGCCCTATCTGCTCGCCCTTCCCACCTACGCTGCCTCCGCCTGGTACCACCACAAGCTGCCGGATGCGCATCGGGAATTGCAGCCGTTGCTAGCGGAGGTTGAGCACTTTGCCATGACCGATTATGCGCGGGCGCTCGCGGAGGGGTCGGCGCTTGCCCCGGACGAGCGGCGCGCCGTGGTCGCGAAGCTCCATCAGTACACCGGCCTCCCCGCGGAATACATCGAGAAAGCGGACCTGCGCATCAACGTGGGAGAATTTGAGAAAACCCTGCAGGACGAAAGTAACATGACCACCGGCCGCCTGGACACGCGCTTCTCCGGGCCCACGCTTGATCCGCTCAGCAAAGAAGCGGAGTACGATCCGCAGTCTGCGGCCATCAGCTCCGCCTACGTTTCCGCGTTCAACGACTACGTGCGAAAGGAATTGAAGTTTGGCGAGAACCGGGTATTCAAGCCGATAGTCGAAATCGACCAATCCTGGAATTATCTGCACCAGCCTCCGGGCGCGAGTATTCCCTTGCCGCAGGCGACGAACGTGATGCCCGATCTGGCTACTGCCATGAAGTACAACCCGGACCTGAAAGTCATGTTGAACGCCGGCTATTTCGATCTCGCCACGCCCTTTTACGAAGGCATTTACGAGATGCAACACTTGCCGATTCCCGCCAAATTACAGAAGAACATCGAATTCAAGTTTTATGAATCCGGGCACATGGTTTACGCCCATACGGCTTCGCTTAAGGCGCTGCACGACAATGTGGCAGCCTTCATCCTCAAGACTGAGAATTCCAAGAGCAAATGAAGGGCCTGGGTCATGTCGGGTACCCAACGCCTGAAATCCACGACGTCGTTGCAGACCGACTTTAGGCGAGCCGCAGAACGAAGCGATGATCGAAGTTCATCCGTTCGAGAACCCGTTGCGCGGACCGCAGTTCGCGGCGATCTACCTTCGACACATCAAGCTCGTACCGGGTGCGTGTCGTCGCGATCGAAACGACCGGCGGCGCCACCCTGATGCGTTGCAAGCGTTCCATGCCCTCTTCCACGGGAAAAGACTCGTGCGACACGCTGACGCCTTTCTCGTCTTCCGGTAAGACGAACTCGAACTTCGGCGTCCGGATCAAGGTGAGGCTGATGACGTGGCCCGGCTCCGTGCCGGCTATCGCAAACGAAACGATGAGGTCATCACCACTTTCAATGGTGATGAACTCAACAACTTCGGGAGTTGAGTCGGCGTTCATAATATTGCAGTACCATAATTTCTTGTTTTTTTAGCAAACATTTTGCGTTTCCTGTAGGGGCACGCCATGGCGTGCCCTTTGGGCGGGCACCCCAAGGGGTGCCCCCACGAGCGAGCGTAGCGCGGACCTGTTCGGTAGGACCCCGGCTCTTCGTCGTCATTAGGGGACGGACCGCAGACCTTCAAAACAGGTCCGCGCTACGCTTGATGCGCAAATATTCTTTGGTCGCGTTGGACAATCTGTCATTTTCTTCGGCTGCCGGTAGCCCGGACATACATTTCCCTATTGCAATCACACCTACAATTAATGCTAATATAAAGTGTTAGGGATTTTGGTGATGCGCAGTAGGCAGTCATCGCATTTAGCCATTCCTAGCGAGCCGGGATAGGCAGTACGAAGCAGGCAGTAGGCAGTGGGCAGTGGAGTATGCTGACTTCTAACTCCCCCACGCTGACCAAACTAACCACTGCTTTAAAAAAGTTAAATCGGAAGTCGGCAGCGAGGGAGATAAAAAGGGGCGCGGCTTGCCACGATGTATTAGAAAACAAAAGGGGTTAGCGATGAGACTTCCCAACTTTTTCGAAATCTCATCTCATTCAAATAAAAGGAGTTAGCTTCAAATGCGGGGGCCAGAGGGTAAAAACGCAGTTTTCCACGATATACCAGAAAATAAACGGGTTGGTGTGAAAATGGAAAATTTGTCATAATTTTATCTCATTCAAATAAAAAGAGTTAGCTTGACATGCGGGAGCCGTTGCGAAAAAAGCGGGGGGGGGAAATGCAGGATAGTCTCGCGATGTTATTGAAAACACATGGAGAAAAAATGTCGCTTTTCTGCCCCACCACGATATTGATGAAAAC
>Ga0326728_10002367_pt1 | contig 63114 bp, 46 predicted proteins | sample MB3enrmetagenome_FD_207602 | JGI IMG/M metagenome (GOLD analysis project Ga0326728, IMG submission 207602) | Lab enriched peat soil microbial communities from McLean, Ithaca, NY, United States - MB31MN | ecosystem: Environmental > Terrestrial > Soil > Wetlands > Peat | place: USA: New York...
CCAAACCGATGTCCCTGCCCTCTCGGGTTTGGATCAACAAGCCGGTGCTGTCCGGCGAAAAGACAGAGAAAGGTAGTCAGTAAACTCCCATGCTGGGTGTCTCAAAGTGCTTGACACGCGCCGGGCGCCTTGACGATAGCGGGGGATCGACAGCGCTTGGGGCGCTTCCGGATTCATACGCCAGCAAGCCGGCCGCCGATGCTCAGGTGCGGAAACACTCCGCCGCAGTCCGGACTTTTTAGGTCCAGTAGGGCTTTGTGCCGTAATAATTGGAGACTTCGGCGCCCCAGGCACGATCGGCCATGTTCGGCCAGTGGGCTTTGTCGAACCCGGGAGCCTGCTCTAGCAGCTTCTTGTCTACGTCCAGGATGAACTGTCCTTCTTCGGTGTCTACGGAGAGCGCGGTCCAGGGGATGGCGAACAATTTGTCACCCATCCCCAGGAATCCCCCGAAGGAAAGTACCGCATAAGCGACGCGGCCTTTCTCCACGTCGATCATCAGATGTTCGATTGTTCCGAGACCCTCTTTTTGACGGTTCACGACCCTGTCGCCCGTAAGAGTGTCTGCCGCCAGGACACTGTGCATCCACCGTCCTTTGGCGTCTCTTGTTTGTGACATACTGTCTCCTTCTTTTAGGTCATAGAGTTGGACGAATTGGCGAACTACGCGACCATTCACTTTGTGGATTCCGCGATAGCGCTTTATCTCGTGCGCCCCACAGGGACCTGAGCACGATGGACTAGTTTAGGGTCTGTAATTCCGCCATTTCATCGCGCCTTTTTGCCAGCAGATTATGGACCAGAGCGAGATGTCTGTGAACGCAGAGCCAGACGTGGAGACGTAGCGTGGGACGCATGAGAAGTGCAAAATCTGCCTCCAGGAATGCAGATTTCGCTGTGGCGGACGCCCGCGACCACTACGTTGCCGTGAGTCGCAGGTGCGGCAGCACGCCGGCATGTCCGCTGGCAAGCAGCGTCCCATCGCTCGTCAGTTACAGCGCGACAGTAATCGCCAGTCCGATGCCCGGGTACCTGCGGTTGTAAAGGTAGTAGCCGTTGTCATAGTCGATATAAAGGTCATCGGTGTCGTACCAGTTTTCCGCCCAGTTCTCAGGCCAGGGGTCCACGAGCAGGAACGAAAAACCGCCGTACTCGAAACGAGGATAGCCCATGTAGATCGTCGGTTGGCTGTGCAACCGAAACCCGTGTTGAGCCCCGAAATAGAGACTGAAGCGGTCTTGAGGAATGTAGTAACCGCCATAGCCTCCCCGTTGCGCCCAGGTGCGATGGTCGGAGGACCACCGTTGAGCACGATTCTGTTGCCATGTGCTATGTCCCTGCCAAGAGCCTTGGGGTGCCCATCCGCGCTGCTGTTGCCACGTTACTGCCTGCTGGTGTGTGCGTTGCGGCTGCTGTTGCCGCCCGGCCTGCTGCTGTTGCGGCTGCTGTTGCCGAGGCTGTTGGGCCCGTTGCGGCTGCTGAACGGGTTGTCCGCGCCGCTCTTGCGGTTGGTTCCGCGGTTGCTGTGCGTGTTGCGCCGGCTGCTGTTGTGGCCGCTGTGGCTGAGGCTGTTGAGCCCGCTGCGGCTGCTGAGCGGGTTGTCCGCGCCGCTCTTGCGGTTGGTTCCGCGGTTGCTGTGCATGTTGCGCCGGCTGCTGTTGTGGCCGCTGTGGCTGAGGCTGTTGAGCCCGCTGCGGCTGCTGAGCGGGTTGCGCGTGCTGCGGCTGTTGTTGCGCGCGTGCCTGCGGTTGCTGCGCCTGTGCCCGAGGATGTTGTTGTTGCGCGGGCGGCGCGCCTTGCTGTTGTTTGCCCTGCGGCTCCTTCTGCTGTTCGTGCTGCGCGTACGCAGGGACAATCGTCCCGAAGAGCAGAAACAGGGCGCCGGTACCGGTGGCTCGGACGAATCGCATAGTAATCCTCTTCCGTTAAGCTCGCTATCGAACAGACACGCCGACGACAAGTTTGCGTCAGCTTTGTGCCATAGCGTTGCTATCTCTTGGTTTCGTAAACAGCGTGTTCCGTCGTCTGTTGGGCAGGCGCTTCGCCGCGATCCGCGACGGCTGCCGGAGCCCTCTCCGTCGGTTTGTCCGTGGTGCCGTAATCGGCGCCAGCCTCCGAGGAAGCGGAGATATCGCGGGCTCCAGTGTCCAGAAGGGTTTTCTTCGCCTTGTCACACCATTCTTGACTGTCGCAGTGAACCGATAGGAGAATGCCACCCCGCCTGATTCTGCCGGCGTACCGCTTGGCGACATATTCAGGCAGGCGCAGGCCCGCCAAGAATCCCACGATCCAACCCAGCGTCCCGCCGGAGCCGGCGCCGACCAAAGCAGCCAGGACGGGTCCGCCCGCGGCGAGGGGCGCCAGGATGGTGATGGTCGCGGTTTGAGTGGAAGCGAACCAGGCCAATGCGGCGCCAACCACCGCACCCGCCGCCGCGCCCGCCGCCGCGCCCTCCAATGCTTTCGTGCGTTTCTGGTGCGCGAAATCTTTTGAGCCTTGGTTGTCAGAAGACAGAACCGAGATGTCCGTCGCCCGGAACCCCGCTTTATGCAGGACGTCGACGGCATCCGAAACGGTGGTTCGATCCGTGTAGATTCCAATGACAGATGTATTCTTCGGCATTTATGGGTCCTCCTTTTTGTACTTGTCGTTTTGTGTCTGTGCACGAGTCGGGCCAAGCGCCCAAGATCGCCAGTGGGGAGATGCGGAGGCAGCGGCGCACGCGTAGATGCAGAATTTGCCTTTGGACCTGCACATTCAGCTGAGCGAAGAGGCCGGGTTGGGGGCGGCGCTTGCCTGGTTGTCCCATGAACTTCGTCGAGTTCAAACGGTGACCAACGTGCCGTGGTTAACTAACCCCGGGGAAACCGGAGGCGACTAGGAGAAAACATGAATTGGGATCAAATCGAAGGCAAGTGGAAACGGTTCACCGGCTCCGCCCGCGAGCGCTGGGGGAAACTCACCGATAATGACTGGGAAACTATCGCCGGCAAGAAGGACCAATTGGTTGGGCGAATCCAGGAGCGGTATGGAGTGGCCAGAGCGGAGGCCGAAAAGCAGGCCGACGAATGGTCGCGCGCGCTGCAGCAATTCGATCGCGAAAGCGACGCTGCCGCCCGCCTCTAGAAATCGCCCGCTTGGGCAAACAGGGTCAGCGATCTCGGTGGAGTCCATGTCCAGCACGACCCGCGGGGAATCCAGGGCTTCCGCCTTGGCGATCAATTTGCTTAAGGGCGAAGGTACGAAGAATTGCCGCCCTGCCGGTGCCCACGGGATAAGCCCTGGAGGAGCAGAGCCAGGGGTGGCCCCTTCCGGGGCTGCCGGAGTCGCTCGGGATGGAAAAATGCGACAAACGGCTCCAATGGTAGCGTTTGGGTGTATAATTACGCCGGGCCCGGAGGCCCAAAAGGGAATCCTGTCTCAGCCGGACGATGAAGCCCCGGAAACTCCGAGGGCGATTGGAGGAACAATGCGACAGAGATTGATTTGGTCGGTGGTGGCTATAGCGGCTGTCATTCCAGCTTTTGGAGGTACGGTCTCGGTAAATCTGGGCAGTGCCAGTTCCTTCGGGCTCCTCGGCGGCACAATTTCGAATACAGGGACCTCTGTTGTCATCGGAAATGTTGGGGCTACTACTACGATTTCGGGTTTCTACCCAACGGGGACCGCGACCGGTTTTGTTTGTACGCCGACGAGTGCCGCCCCTTGTACGCCTGGAAATGACACGGCCGTTACAGCGGCATACAGCGACTTCGAAAACGCGTTCAACACGGCCGAGGCCGATCCATCCACGCAGTCGTTTGCCGGTCTGACGACCAGCCAAACGTTCTTGGGAAACAACGTGTACTTGTCTACGTCGAGCATCGTATCTTCGACCACAGGCATTAATTTGACATTCGATGCCCAAAGTAATTCCAATGCGGTTTTCATTATCCAAATTCCCGAGGCCTTGACCGTGAACGGTGCTATGACATTCAGCCTGCTAAACGGAGCGGCGGCGGATAACATTTTCTGGATCGTTGGGACCGACGCCACGATCAGCGTCGGAAGCTCGGGACCTATCACCTTTGACGGAAACATTCTAGCGGGAGATGCCTTCACCATGTCCGCCGGGTCGGGGGGCAGTGGCGTGCTTGCGGGCACGATCAACGGCTGTGTGTTCGCGGAGAACGCGAACACCTTGGCCGGCCAAACGGACGTAGGGGGCTGCAGCAACTACTCCAACGGCGGCGGCAGCGTCCCCGAGCCCGGCACGCTTACGCTGCTGAGCATGGGCTTGGGCGTGAGCTTTCTATTGCGCCGCAAGTTCCGCCCGGTCCGCTAGCCCGCAACATCGCGTCTGGCTTTCAGCTTTTCGACTCAAGAACGTGGTTCTCAAACTTGCGAGAGGTCACTAAGGCCGTTCTTGCGTGGACCGAGCTGACACATGGGTCTTCGACCGCGAGTGACACGTGGCCGTCGAGTTGCTAGGCATTAATTGAATTGGCGAAGTAACCTTTCAAAACTTGCCCTCTGCTGCAACCGGCAGGCGGAAGAAAAGTGGGCAGCTGTCACAACAGCGTGCTTGCGGGAGCCGGTGTTCCAGTTCTTGTTGGCTCACTTTGCTTTCCTTTGTTTGTTGCCGCAGAGGGGTTTTTGGGGGGATGGTTTCATAAATGATTCCTCCAGGGATCACGATTGCGGTTGCCGTCTGGCGTTCCTGGTGAGGTAGGAGTGGTAGTAGTAAGAGGAGGCGACCCTCACGAGGATCGACTTAAACGCAACACTCCCAGACGGCCCGACGCCGGATCCCAGCCCGAACCTGGGCGAGCCGCATCGGCTGTAGCTCTCGCTGGTCAACGAGCTCAGCCGGTGCGGTTTTTCTTTGGGTGGGGCGGTTGCCGTTGCAAATCCTGCACCCCGCGCGGCAATACCTGCATGCGCCGATAGCTTCGGTGGCAAGGCCGGCTTTGAAGAACTCTCCCGTTTGACCCTTCACGGTCTGTTCCTCAAAGTGTGGCAAGTAAGGCCTGGAACGAAATCACAGCTGCGCGGTCTTCGCGCAACGGCATGCCGTTGGACCTCAGAGTGCTTCTCCCACGTCAAGTGCGATCGGTCAGCCGAGGTCCGGAGGCAAGGTGCCCGACAGAGCGAATAGCCGGCCGTACAGAGTTTTGTATCAAAAGGAGCAATAGCAGATGAGTATCTTGAGAACAGTAACAGCCACCGCGTTTTGCCTGGCATTAATGGGTGCGGTATTCACACCGGTCGCAAAGGCGGACGATTGGAATAGAAAGACCGTGATAACTTTCAGCGGACCAGTGGAGATTCCAGGAATCCACCTCAAAGGGTGGGGGGTGTTGCCGGCCGGCACCTATGTGTTCAAGATCCTCGACTCGCAGTCCGACCGTCACATTGTCCAGATCTTCAACCAGAATGAAACACAGGTGTACGCGACCATCCTTGCTATCCCAAACTATCGTTTCAGGGCGACTGACAAGACGGTAGTTACCTTCCGGGAGCGGCCGGCAGGTCAGCCGGAAGCGCTCCGGGCCTGGTTCTATCCCGGCAGAAACTGGGGCGAGGAATTCGTCTATCCGAAGGCCAAAGCAGTAGAGTTGGCCAAGACGGCCAACACGCCCGTACTCTTTACGACGGCAGATTTCCCGCTCGAGATCGAGAAGCCGATCTTGACGGTGACCGAACCGGAAGTGCTGCAGTTGAAGCAGGCGCCGGTCATGGCGATCAAGCCCACGGGAGAAGAGGTGGAGCTTGCCCAGGTGGTCACCCCGCCACCGGCGCAGGAACTGGTAGCGTCGAATAGCGAGCCGGCACAGCCCGCCGCTAAGGAACTGCCGCCGACGGCGAGTTCGTTGCCGTTGATTGCCTTGTTCGGATTGCTGGCTCTGGTTGGGGCCTGGACTCTCAGGCTGGTGCAAAAGCGCCTGCTGTGAGTAGCGTGGTTCACCACAATTGGGCCGGCGACGTGCCATGGGAGATCCGGCAGATTCGTGAGGATAGCTGTGAAGGCTTTGTTTTGGGTTGGAGTGGTGGTTCTGATTGTGGGCATCGTTTCCCTGTTTCTGCCGGTTCCTCGCGACCGGCGGGCAGGATGGAGGTCCGGCGGCGTCTCCGTAGGCGTTGAAACCCGGCATGAGGCGAAGGTGTCACCCTTCGTCAGCGCGGTGATGATTGCGGGTGGCATCAGCATGATGGCGACCGGAAGGATGAAGAGTTAGGATCTGGCTTGTAATGAGGCTTATCGTTGCGAAAGCACCACTGCGACGGATTCTGAAGTGGGGCCATCGTGCGCTTTTCGCCTGCGCCCTCTTGCTTCTGGGTTATTGCGGCTTCGTTGTGGGGGACGCCTGGATCTTCCAGAGACGCGAGAGCCGGGATTTCGACCGCCTGCTGCGCGACCGGCGCGCGGCGAGCGAGGTCACGCCTCAACCGGAGCCTTCCGCTTTCCGGAGGGGCGTGCCTGCCGCCGCGGTGGACGGCCTCATCGGCCGCATTGAGATCCCACGTCTTCTTCTTTCCACGGTTGTCTTCGAAGGGGTCGGCCAAACCACTCTCCGCCGCGTGGTTGGACATATTCCCGGAACGGCGCTGCCGGGACACAACGGCAACGTAGGCCTCGCCGGGCACCGCGACACTTTTTTTCGCCCGCTGAAGGATTTGAGGACCGGCGACGAGATTCACTTCTCGACGTTCGGTGGCGATTTCAAATACGTAGTGGAATCGCTCATCGTCGTCGAGCCGGACAATGTAGCGGTACTCGCTCCTTCGTCCGAGAATGTGCTGACGCTGGTAACGTGTTATCCCTTTTACTATGTCGGAGCCGCGCCCAAGCGGTTCGTCGTGAGGGCCCGGCAAGTATCGCCGCAAAACGCGGATCGATCGAATATGGAGTGACAACAGAGTCTATTGATACTCATCGCCGCCCGCCAGCGGAGGTTCCATGAGCCCGGTTTCGTCTTCGTCAGCGCAAGGCTGGACGGGCGGTCGCTGAAAGGTAACCGTGTATGAGCACACTGGGCCAAGTTGAAGGCGCACCCCAAAACGACATGGAGCGGCTCCTGGCTCGCCTCGCCGACCTGGAGGGCGAAATGGCGCAACTCAAAGGGAAGCCAGCGCCCCTAGATGCCGCAAGCATGCTCGAAAGCGCCACCGACGGCTTTCTGGTTTACGATTCCGAGTTTCAATTCACCTATGTAAACGGAGACGGCGAACGGCTCCTGGGAAAGCCGAAAGCGGAATTGCTCGGCAAGGCCCAATGGGATGTGTTTCCCGAAACGATCGGAACCGAAATCGAGATCCAGTTCCGGCGTGCGATGAAGGAGCGGGTTGCCATCATTTTCGAAAGCTGTTTTCCGCCCTTGGAAACCTGGCTCGAGATCCGTGTCTCACCCGCAACCATGGGCGGCCTGTTGGTCTGGCTTCGCGACATCACCGCGCGCCGGCAGACCGAAATGCAACGCGAGGCGCTCCTTCTCAAGATCAAGGCTGAGCAGCAAATCTTAAGCGAGATAATCGAGAAGTCTCCCGTCGCAATTTCCGTCGTGCGGGCACCGGAATTCGTTTACGAACTGGTGAATCCCGCTTTCCAGGCGCTCGCACCCGGCCAGCAAATCCTCGGACGCAGTTTCTCGGATGTTTGGGGTGCGATGTCCGACCCCCTGGTGGCAAGTCTTGAGAACGTCATCGCCAGCGGACGGGCTTTTAACACCACGGATAATCCCCGTACGATCCAACGCGATCCCGGCGCGCCGCCGGAGACCATCTTCGTTACGTCGTCCTGGATTCCGCTGATCGGCCCTTCCGGCAGTCCCGATCGCATCCTGACCCTGATGGTCGAGACCACCGAGCGTAAAAGGCAGGAAGATCGGCTGCGTACCAGTGAGGCACGTCTGGCGCGAGCGCAGAGAATGGCCGACTTGGGTAGCTGGGAACAAGATCTGGAGGGCGGAGACCTCCAGTTGTCAAAAGACGCCTGCCGGATTTTTGGCATGCAGCCGGAAGAGTCCCGAATCACGATGGAAGCCTTGTTTTCCCTGGTCCATGCGGAGGACCAGGCGTCGGTTCGGGACACGATTCAAAACGCACCCGCTCGGGGAGGATGCTCGCAGATCGACCATCGAATTGTCCTCCCGGACGGAACGGAACGCTTCCTGCGGCAGTACATCGAGCTGCTCGGCAACGAGGCCGGGCCGGGCCGCCTCCTGGGCACCGTCCAGGATATCACCGAGTACAAGCACCTCGAAGAACAGCTTCGGCGTGCACAGAGGCTGGAGGGAATCGCCCGGTTGGCTGGTGGCGTGGCCCACGACTTCAACAACCTTTTGGTGGTGATCAACGGTTACGCCCAGATGATCCTGTCCGACTTGAAAGCCGAGGATCCTTTGCGGGATCAGGTACAGGAGATCATCAATGCGGGGAATCGTGCGACGACTCTCACGCGCCAGCTTTTGGCTTTTAGCCGAAAGCAGGTCATGCGTCCGCGCGTGATCAACCTCGACAAGCTGCTCACCGATCTCAATAAGATGCTCGGGCGGCTGATTCGCGAGGACATTGAAGTCAAGCAGGACTTCATGCCCGAACTCTGGAGTGTGAAAGCCGACCCCGACCAGGTGGAGCAGGTCATTATGAACCTGGTCGTGAATGCCCGAGACGCGATGCCGAAAGGAGGTGTGCTGACGATTGGCATGTCGAACGTCGAACTCCGGCGACAGGAGGTCAAGGGATTCACTGACTTGAAACCGGGCCGGTACGTATCGCTGACGGTCACCGACACGGGGACCGGCATGACGGCTGAGACCAAACGGCGCCTGTTTGAGCCTTTCTTCACGACGAAACCCCCGGGGGAGGGCACCGGGCTCGGTCTGAGCATGGTTTACGGCATTGTCAAGCAGCACGGCGGCGATGTTTGCGTCTATAGCGAACTCGGACTCGGCACGACGTTCAAGATCTATTGGCCCGCCACGGACAAGCCCAGCGAATCGGAGGCCGTACCGGACCGGGCCCGGATTGCCTATCCGGGAAACGAGACGATCCTGCTGGTTGAGGATGACGAGACGGTGAGGAAACTCGTTCGTCGGATGTTGCTGCTGCAAGGGTACAAGGTCTTGGAAACAACACAGAGTTCAGACGCTCTCGTGGTGGCCGCCAAGCATGACGGTACCATCGATCTGTTGCTCACGGATGTCGTTATGCCGCAGTTGAGCGGCCATGATCTCGCGAAACAGGTTGTGGCGCTTCGGCCGGACATCAAAGTTGTCTTCATGTCCGGATACCCGGGAGGCGTCAACTCCGCGCACGCCATGTTGGATTCGAGTGAATGCCTTTTGCAGAAGCCCTTTGAAATGGAAACGCTTGGGAGAATCCTTCGCCAGGCCTTGGGCCCTGGCAATCGGACGTAGAATGGCTTGTTGCCGTGCGTGCGATGTAGCCGCCCGATGACGTGTTGCGTTTGGGCATACGGCCACGCACGTGCATTGTTAAAGCTCGGACAGCGATTCTCTATCGCGTCCTCAGACGGAGAAGAGGAGAGCATATTATGCTTCTTAAGAAACTGACCGGGTTGGTTTTTGCAGGCGCGCTGGCCTTCAGCGCCGGGGCGGCCGACATCGTCGTTCGCATCGCGCCTCCCCATGTTGTAATCGAGAAACGGCCACCGCCGCCCAGCCGTGACCATGTGTGGATTTCCGGATACCACCGATGGGATGGCAACGCCTATGTCTGGACCCCGGGGCGGTGGGAGCAGCCTCCACGGCCGCATGCCCACTGGGTAGCGCATCATTGGGTTCACCAGCGGGGCGGATGGGTTCTGGTGGAGGGGCACTGGCGCTAGGCGTTTTGCCCGCAGCATCGTTCCAACCGGTGCACGCTGGTGGCCTGCAGTGGACAGAGAAAGGAGATTACCCATGGCGCTACTGTTGATTGTCGTAATCGCTGTGCTGCTACTTGGCGGCGGCGGTTATTACGGCCGTGGCCGGTGGTATTAAGACCCGCGCTGAGTTGTTTGCGGGAACCGTCCCGCATGTCCGGCTCAACTCGAAAGAAGTCTACGTTTGAAACCGGCGCGCGTTCGCCAAGGTGGAGTTAGAGATGCTTTCCGGGGTCCTCGGCAGCTTTTGTTCCCGGCTCCATGATGGGGTTTGGCGCGCCGGAGCATGGTGCTCGGCGATTCTCGATCGAGCCTGGTTAAGACGCGTATGGGCGGGCGTTCCGGTCGCGGTCCGGCGAATCCGTGCCAGCCGTCTTGGCAGACTGCCCTGGCGGCGTGGCGTTGTGCGCTTTCTGGTTGGCACGATCATTGTGGCTGTCACCCTGGTTGCGGGAGGAGTTCATTACCTCTATTTCGACCGGACCGGCCTGCCCGACCTGGAGGCATTCATCCGGTTCGAGCTCCCCACCACCGGCCACATTTACGATGTCAACGGCCGGCCGCTTATTGAGATGGCTTCGGAATACCGCGAGATCACCAGGTATGAGGGCATCCCGCCCATTGTTCGCGGGGCGATCCTGGCCGCGGAGGACAAGAACTTCTTCTCCCATAGCGGCGTTGACTACTCCGGACTTGCTCGCGTGCTGAGCAAGCTGAGAATCCGCAATCTGTTGGGACGCCTTACGAAGATGGGACGGCGAGACGCGTCCAATAGTGCCGCGATTTTCCCGCAGGGCGGTTCGACCATCACCCAGCAGCTCGTGCGCGGTTATTTCCTCAAATCCACGACGGCCCAAGAGAACAGCGATCAGCTCCGGTACACCCAAGGGTTGGCTCGAGCTCTCTCGCGCGTGGTCGGCGCGCGAACGGTCAACATGCTGATCCGGAAGCTGGAAGAGATCCGGTTGTCGTTGTGGTTGGAGGCGGAGATGCGAACGCGTTTCGGTTCGAAACGCCGTGCCAAGGAAGAGATCCTGGCCCGCTACGCGAGCTTGATTTACATGGGAAACGGTCAGTACGGGTTTGCAAGGGGAGCGGAATACTATTTTGGCCGGTCTCTGGCCACGTTCACCGCGGACGATGCGGACAAAGCAGCGTTGCTGGCAGGCACCGTAAAATCGGCTCGTTACTACGCGCCCAATGCGAGCCAGCCCCAGAGAGTCCTCGAACGCCGAAATCGGATACTGGCGCTTATGGCGGCGGGAGGTTTCATTTCCGAGGACCGGGCCAGGGGTGCCAGGCAACTCCCTATTGAGACGATCGCGCCGCACAAGGACAAGACGATCGGAGCCTCCGCGGTTTATGAAGATGTCGTGGAAGAGCTCAAAGGCCGCGGCGGCGATCTCAGCGAAAAGAACCTGCTGCAGGGACACATCCAGGTCTACTCGACGGTGGACGCCCAAATACAGGCAACTGCGAACCAGGCACTGGAGCACGGGCTCTTGCTGTATGAGCAGCGGCACCCCAGCGCCAAGGGTGTGATTCAGGGCTCGGTGGTTGTGTTGAAGAACCGCGATGCGAGCATCCTCGCCGAAACTGGGGGCCGGCAGTCCTACGAAGGACACCCGAGTGCACACGGTGACTTCAACCGCGTGACGAAATCACTGCGGCAACCGGGGTCTGCCATGAAGCCCATTGTCTATCTCGCGGCTTTTCGCGGTGGCACATTCGACCTCGACACCGTGGTGCCCGACGAACCCATCAGCGTTTCCAACGGCGCAGAGCAAGCGGCAAAATGGATCGCAAACTACGACGGTCAATTCAAGGGAATGATCCCTCTCCGAATGGCGCTGGCGGAATCCAGAAACGCCGTCGCTATTTGGATGGTTGAGCAGATCGGCATTGCCAGCATTCTGCAGACGGCGCGCAAGCTGGGGATCGAAACCCCGTTGCGCCCTTACGCCACCACGGCCTTGGGCGCGTCCGAAGTGAATTTGCTGGAGCTTGCCAACGCGTACCGCACGATCGCATCGGGAACTCTCAGCCGGCCTCGTGTGATCCGGAAGATCGTTCTGGATTCAGGCGAGGAGATAGCCGACAGCGGGCACGGGTCTCCGGTCGATATCGAAGGCGACGCGCTCTCGCTCATTCAGGAGGGCCTGCGCGGTGTCGTGCGCCTTCCCGGCGGCACGGCCCATGCCTTGGACTCCGGCGGTTTTCCGCTGGCCGTCATGGGGAAGACGGGAACGACAAACGAATTCCGGGATGCGCTCTTCGTGGGGTCCACTTACGGCCCGGAAGGAATCACGGTGGCCGTCCGCATCGGTTTTGACGACGACCGTTCCCTGGGAGCGAACGAGACCGGCGGCAGGCTTGCGCTCCCGGTGTTCAAAGAAATCGTGCTTGGGGCGTATGGCGAGAAGCTGGTAGGGCCCGTGCCAAAGTTTCCGGCGGAGATGGAGCAGAGGATTGACCTCTACTTGAGAGGCGATGCCGTGGAAGCTCGTCCCACGCCTGTCTCCGAAAGTACAACCATCTTACAGTAGCGTTGCATTCAGGGCAATTGAGCGGGCGATGGGCAAATCGGTCATGGAACGGTGAGTGCAAGGGTGTTGGCGGCGAAGTATCGCTCATATCGCCAGGGAGATTCCATGACGAAGATTATAGGGCTATCGGTTCTGTTTTGCTTAGTCGCTTTTGCCCAGGATAAGGGGCGTGGTGGAGCGCCGCAAGGCGGCGGACACCAGGCGGTTGGCGGCGGGCACATTCCTGCTCGCGGTCCCGCTCCCGCGAGGGCTCCCAAGGCTGCGCGCGCTCCGGCTGCAAAGGGTCAGCAGCCTCAAGCCGCTACCGAAAACCACGTTGCAGTGGACAAGAAAGGGCATCCGAATGTTCCACACGTCGATGCCAAGAACGATAAATGGGTCGGACATGACAGTGGCCCCAACGATCCGCGTTACCAAATCGCTCAGCCGTGGGCACACGGGCACTTCAGCGGTGGCTTTGGGCCGCAGCATGTATTTGTGCTTGGTGGAGGAAATCGGGAACGCTTCTGGTTCAACAATTTCTATTGGGACGTCGCCGCGTACGATTACAACATCGTCGCGGACTGGAACTGGTCGGGCGATCAGATCGTGATCTATGAGGACCCCGACCATATTGGCTGGTATCTCGCATATAACCCACGGTTGGGCACGTACGCGCACGTCGAGTACCTGGGAGGTTGACGCCCTCCCCGCGGCATGCGCGGCCGGAACAGGGGGGTTTCGATCGAGCGACGGCAGATTCCGCACTTCCGTGTGCAGCTTCTGCACTCTCCCCGGGGTACACCCCGCCGTGTCATGCCGACAGTATCGCCCTGGGGCACGGGGGTCCGTCCCGTGCTCCAGCCTTTAGGCATGAGGAGCCATCGCTCGATTCCGCGCCAGGAACCATATGCTCGATAGCCCAAGGACGTCGCCAGAACAGTCTCTCGAAACTCATGCGCCGATCGCGGTTCCATCCGCGCCCGCGCCCGTGACGCTCGCGCCGGCGGAGAGCGCTCCGCCGCGGAGACGCAAACCCTCCCGCCAGCGCCGCCGATGGCTGTGGCTGTCGCTTTCGATTGTCCTCGTGCTGGGTTCAGGCGCCTGTTTTCTATGGATAAAGAATGCCAATGAGAAAGCCGCCGCCGCGGCGAAGGCCGCCGCGAAGGGTCCACCTCCAATACCGGTGGTAGCAGCCACCGCCCGCAAGGGGGACATCGGCGTATATTACTCCGGGCTTGGCGCCGTGACGCCCCTCGCGACCGTTACGGTTAGGAGCCGGGTCAATGGCCAACTAATGAGTGTCCGCTATCGTGAAGGCGACACCGTTCGCCAGGGCGATCTGTTGGTGGAAATCGATGACGGGCCCTATCAGGCGGCACTGACCCAGGCCCAGGGGCAACTGATCAGGGATCAGGCGGCCCTGGATAATGCGCGGATCGACCTGGTTCGCTATCAACAGTTGGTTCCCCAGAAGGCCGCCCCGGAGCAACAACTCGCCACCCAGCAGGCAACTGTGCACCAGGACGAAGGAGTGGTGAAACTCGATGAGGGGCAAATCAAAAGCGCGCAAGTCAACCTGGCCTACTGCAGGATCATGGCCCCGGTCACGGGACGCATTGGATTGCGGCTGGTTGACGCCGGGAATATCGTCCAGGCCACCGACACCACCGGATTGGTGGTCATCACGCAGATGGATCCCATCAGCGCGATCTTTACGATCTCCGAAGATCAGCTTCAGGTTGTACAGAAGAAGGTGGCCGCGGGGCAGCGGCTCGAAGTGGATGCTTACGACCGCGGGGGCACGACGAAGCTTGCGCAAGGGTCGTTGACAACGCTCGATAACCAAATCGACCCGGCTACAGGGACTCTCAAGCTGAGAGCGACATTTCAGAACGCGAAAGGCACACTGTTTCCCAATCAGTTCGTTAACGCGAGGTTGCTGGTTCAGGAAAAGCATGGAGTGACCCTGGTGCCCACGGCGGCGGTCCAACGCAACTCTCAGGCGACCTATGTATACGTTGTAAAGGCGGATTCAACGGTGACCCTGCGTCCCATCACCATCGGTACCACGGAAGGGAATGACTCCGAAGTCACGGCGGGGATGGTGCCAGGAGAGGTCGTAGCGATGACCGGCGTAGACAAGCTGCAGGAAGGGACCAAAGTCAGCACCCAGACCCCCTCGGCGGCGACCCCGGTTAGCCCGTCCGCAAGCCCCTCAGCCAAGGGCGGGAAGGCCCAAAAGGGAAGTTAGATGAACCATTCCTCGAACTTCCCGGTCGCGGCCCTCCTTACTCTGCTGCTGGTTTCGGCCGGATGCATGGTGGGGCCGAACTACAAACGGCCCGCGGCCGCCGCACCGCCGGCGTTCAAAGAACAGCCGCCGGCGACCTTCAAGGAAGCGGACGCGGCTGGCTGGAAGCAATCGCAGCCCGGCGACGCGTACTCGAAAGGCCGATGGTGGGAACTCTACAACGATGCGGCCTTGAATGAGCTGGAAGAGCAGGTGGGCGTTTCGAACCAGAATATACTGCAAGCCGAGGCGCAGTACCGGCAAGCCAAGGCGGCGGTAAGCGTAGCCCGCGCCGCGTTGCTACCGACGGCGGCCACGACTCCAGCGGCCACTTTCGGGGGATCGGGAAACGGGGCCGACACTGGAAGCAGTTTGGGAGCATCGGGCAGTCGAAAACTCTTCAGTCTGCCGTTCAACGTTGCATGGGAGCCGGACCTATGGGGAAACATCCGCCGCGGTGTGACGGCGAGCACCGCGACTGCCCAGTCTCTGGCGGCGAACGTGGGGAATGCCAGGCTGCTCTACCAGGCCGAGCTCGCGCAGGACTACTTCAGCTTGCACGGCAATGACGGAGAAGCGGAGTTACTCACTCGCACGGAGGCATCTTATGAGGAGTACTTGACGCTGACGCGGAACCGGTTCTCCGCCGGAGTGGCCTCCGAGCTCGACATTGCCCAGGCAGAAACGCAACTGTACGGAGTGCAGGGCCAATTGATGGACCTCGGCGTACAGCGCGCGGCGTTTGAACACGCCATCGCCATCCTGATCGGCAAAGCACCCGCGGCACTCACGATTCCGCCCGTCGCATTGAACGCTTCTCCGCCGCCGGTGCCGCTAGGGGTTCCGTCGGAACTGTTGGAGCGAAGGCCGGACATCGCCGGCGCGGAGCGGCAAGTGGCGGCGGCGAACGAGCAGATTGGGATCGCCATGGCAGCCTTCTACCCAAACCTGAGCTTGACGGGGAGCGCCGGTGTGGAAAGTTCCAGCCTGGCAAAATGGTTCACCTGGCCGAGCCGTTTTTGGTCGGTGGGGCCGCAACTGGCGGAGACGCTGTTCGATGCGGGGCGTCGCCGCGGCGTGGTGGCGGCGCAGCAGGCCGCCTATGACGCGACCGTGGCCGCCTATCGGGAGACAGTGCTCGCGGCCATGCAACAGGTGGAAGACAACCTGGCCGCGTTACGCATTCTGGCGGGGGAATCGGACAAAGTGCGGCAAACCATGCAAGCTGCCCAAAGTGCTCTCGACATATCCACGGCACAATACAAATCCGGAACGGGAAGTTATCTTCCGGTCATCACTTCACAGGTAACGCTGCTCAGCGCCGGTGTGACAGCGGTAACCCTCCAGACCCGCCGCCTGACAGCCAGCGTGCTGCTGATCGAAGGGCTGGGCGGAGGCTGGAATTCGTCGCAGTTGCCCACTAAACAAAATGTTGTGGCCCCAGAGAAACAAGCCGGGGGCGGCAAGTCCGACAAGGGGAATTAGATGAACCCGTCCCGGATCTTCATTCTGCGGCCGGTGGCCACCACGATGCTGATGGTGGGCATCCTGCTGGCCGGTGCGGTCGGGTATACGCAGCTACCCGTTTCGGCGTTGCCGGAGGTGGATTATCCGATCATTCAGGTCATTACGTTCTATCCCGGCGCCAGTCCGGACGTGATGGCGTCTTCGGTGACCGCGCCGCTCGAACGTCAGTTCGGGCAGGTTCCCGGACTCCAGCAGATGACTTCCACAAGTTCCGATGGAAGCTCGGTGATCACGCTGCAATTCAACCTCAGTCTGAGCATCGATGTGGCCGAACAGGAAGTGCAGCAGTCGATCAATGCCTCGGGTACGTACCTCCCCGCGGACCTGCCGGCGCCTCCGATCTACAGCAAGACCAATCCGGCGGACACCCCGATCCTCACGCTCGCGCTGACTTCGACCGACCTTCCTCTTTCGAAGGTGGAGGATCTTGCCGACACCAGGCTGGCGCCTAAGATGTCGCAATTGCCGGGCGTCGGTCTGGTAAGCATCAGCGGCGGACAGAAACCCGCTGTGCGCATTCAGGCGAATCCAACGGCGATGGCGTCTTATGGCCTCAACCTCGAGGATCTGCGCACGGCAATTGTCGCCGCCAATGTCAATCAGGCCAAAGGAAACTTCGACGGAGCGAACCAGGCGTACCAAATTGGAGCCAATGACCAGTTGCTATCCAGCAGCGATTACGCTCCGCTGATCATCGCCTACAAGAACGGCGCCCCCGTCAAACTGACCGATGTTGCCGCCATCCTGGACGACACAGAGAACGTGCGGCAGGCCGCCTGGATGAACCAGGTCCCCGCGGTCATCTTGAACATTCAACGGCAGCCCGGCGCGAACATCATCTCGGTCGTGGATCGAATCAAGAAGCTGTTGCCTCAACTAACGGCATCACTGCCGGCATCCATCCATGTCAGCATCCTGACCGACAGGACCACCACCATTCGGGCCTCCGTGAGCGACGTGCAGTTCGAGCTGATGCTCACTGTGGCGCTGGTCGTGATGGTCATGTTCCTGTTCCTGCGCAACATTGCCGCGACCATCATTCCGGGTGTCGCCGTTCCGCTGTCGCTCATCGCCACGTTCGGAGTGATGTATCTGCTCGGCTACAGCTTGAACAACCTGACTTTGATGGCCTTGACGATTTCAACCGGCTTCGTGGTGGACGATGCGATCGTCATGATCGAGAACATCACCCGGTACATCGAAGCGGGCGACGCTCCCCTGGAAGCGGCGCTGAAAGGTTCCGCGCAAATCGGTTTTACCATCGTCTCGCTGACCGTCTCACTGATTGCGGTTCTCATCCCGTTGTTATTCATGAGCGATATCGTGGGCCGGCTGTTTCGTGAATTCGCCGTTACTCTGAGCGTGACCATCCTGGCGTCGGCCGTGGTATCGCTCACCCTTACTCCGATGATGTGCTCGAAATTACTGAAGCAGAAGTCCGAGGCGAGCCAAGGACGCTTTTACCTGGCCTCGGAGCGCGCGTTCAATGCGGTCATCGCCTACTACGGCAGGACGTTACAGTGGGTGCTCGGCCGGCAACTTGCGACGTTGTTGGTGGCGGCCGCGACTCTCGGCTTGACCATCGTCCTGTTCTTTGTAATTCCTAAAGGCTTCTTCCCCATTCAAGATACTGGCGTCATCCAGGGAGTCTCCGAGGCATCCCAATCGGTCTCCTTTCCGGAAATGTCCAGGCAGCAGCAACAGTTGACCAAGGCCATTCTGCGGGATCCCGCCGTGGATAATCTGTCCTCGTTCATCGGGATCGACGGGACCAATACAACCTTGAATAGCGGACGAATTCTGATCAACTTGAAGCCTCTCGCCGCGCGGAAGATCAGCGCCAGCGATGTGATTCGCCGCTTGCAGCCGGAACTGGCGAAAGTGGCGGGCATCACGCTGTTCATGCAGCCGGTACAGGATCTCTCGGTGGAAGACCGGGTCAGCCGTACGCAATTCCAGTACACGCTGGAAGATCCGAACGTGGACGAGTTGAATACCTTCGCCCCGCGGATGCTCGCCAGCCTGCAGAAGCTACCGCAATTGAGCGACGTGGCCAGCGATCAACAGACCCTCGGTCTGGCGGCGAAACTGGTGTTCGATCGCAACACCATCTCCCGGTTAGGGATCACCACGGCGGCGATCGACCAGACGTTATATGACGCTTACGGCCAGCGGGAAGTGTCCACCATGTTCACGCAACTGAACCAATACCATGTCGTGCTGGAAGTGAAGCCCAGCTTCGAAAAGAGTCCCGCCGGCCTGACCGATTTGTTTATCCGGGCCGGCACGGCCGCTCCCGGCGCTCCTTCGATTCAATCCTCCTCGGCGTTTCCGAACAGCGGTCAGATCCCACTCAACGCCTTTTCTCAGATGGCAACGACAACCGTTCCCATTACGGTGAACCACCAGGGTCAGTTTCCCGTGGTTACGCTCTCTTTCAATCTGGCTCCAAACGCATCCTTGGGCGACGCTGTCAAGGCCGTGAACAAGGTGAAGGACGATATGGGCATGCCACCGAGCATACAGGCTGCCTATCAGGGCACGGCACAGGCCTTCCAGTCGTCGCTGGCGAATGAACCCGTGCTGATCGCCGCGGCGTTGATTACGGTCTATCTCGTCTTGGGAGTGCTCTATGAGAGCTACATTCATCCATTGACGATCCTCTCCGCGCTGCCTTCCGCGGGTGTCGGCGCCTTGCTCGCTCTCATCATCTGCCGGAACGATTTCAGCGTGATTGCTTTGATCGGCATCGTCCTTCTCATCGGGATCGTAAAGAAGAACGCCATTATGATGATCGATTTCGCGCTCGCGGCGGAGCGCAAGGAGGGCAAGAAACCGGAAGAGGCCATCTATCAGGCCTGCCTTTTGCGTTTCCGCCCGATCATGATGACAACCATGGCGGCGCTGCTCGGCGCGGTACCGTTGGCCCTCGGCTCCGGCAGCGGCTCGGAGTTGCGCCGGCCTCTGGGCATCACGATCATCGGCGGGCTGCTGATCAGCCAGCTACTGACGCTTTACACGACGCCGGTTATCTATATATGGTTCGACCGGCTGGCAACGCGATTCTCGCGGCAGCCCGCGGCGAGCAAGGTTCCTCTCGGCGCCGAACCGGCCCCGGCAGGGTAATCGATGAGTATTTCGGAGCCCTTCATTCGGAAGCCCGTGGCCACAACACTCCTGGTGGTCGCGATTGCCTTGGCCGGCGCCGCGGCCTACCGGCTGCTCCCGGTATCTCCGCTGCCCGAGGTGGAGTTTCCGACTATCTCCGTGAGCGCCGCCTTACCCGGGGCGAGCCCTGAGACGATGGCCTCATCCGTGGCGACGCCGCTGGAGCGTCAATTCGGACGCATTGCGGCGGTCACGGAGATGACCTCGTCGAGCGCTCTTGGATCTACCAGCATCACGCTGCAATTCGATCTGGACCGGGACATCGACGCGGCCGCGCGCGACGTACAAGCCGCCATCAACGCCGCCCGCGGCAATCTGCCATCCAACCTCCCCAACAATCCTTCGTACCGGAAAGTGAATCCGGCCGACTCTCCCATCTTCATGCTGGCCCTTACCTCGGCCGCCCTCACCAGGGGCCAGATGTATGACGCGGCCTCGACCATCATGGCTCAAAAACTGGCCCAGGTAACCGGTGTGGGACAGGTGACGGTGGGAGGTAGCTCGCTTCCAGGTGTTCGGATTGAGTTGAATCCGACGGCCCTGAACAAGTATGGCATCGGCCTGGAGCAGGTCCGGACCGCGCTCAGCGGAGCCAATGCCAATACGCCAAAGGGACATTTTTCGGGCGATCTTCGCATGTGGCAAGTGGACGCCAACGATCAGATCTTTCAGGCCAGCGACTATGAGCCGTTAGTGGTTGCTTACCGGAATGGATCGGCCGTACGAGTCTCCGATATCGGCGTGGCGCAGGATTCCGTGGAAGACCTTCGCAATTCGGGTTACGCGAACGGCAAGCCATCCGTTTTGGTCATCATCTACCGGCAACCCGGCGCGAACATCATCGATACGGTGGACAGTATCCGGGCAATCCTCCCGCAGATCGAATCCTCGATTCCGCATTCCATCGACGTCAAGGTGGCGATGGATCAAACCGTCACCATCCGCGCGTCCGTCAGCGATACGGAAAAGACATTGATTCTCTCGGTAATGCTGGTGATCCTGGTGGTCTTCGTTTTCCTGAGGAACGGGCGGACGACCTTCATCCCCAGCGTCGCCGTCCCGGTGTCGCTGGTGGGGACCTTCGGCGTGATGTATCTGCTGGGCTACAGCCTCGACAATCTTTCGCTAATGGCTCTGACCATCTCGACCGGCTTTGTAGTGGACGACGCGATCGTGGTGATTGAGAATATCACGCGCTATCTGGAACAGGGTGTGCATCCTTTGGAAGCCGCGCTGAAAGGCGCGCAAGAAGTGTCCGCTACCGTGTTCACCATCAGCGTTTCGCTGATTGCGGTGTTCATTCCCCTGCTTCTAATGGGAGGCATTGTGGGACGCCTGTTTCGCGAATTCGCGGTGACACTCTCCGTCGCCATCGCGGTTTCCATGGTGGTTTCGCTTACGGCCACTCCCATGATGTGCGCTCATCTCTTAAGAGCGGCACAATCCCATGGCCGGATGTACCGCGCCAGCGAGCGAGGCTTCGATTGGGTGGTGCGTCTTTACGGGAGAACTCTGGCCGTTGCGCTGCGTTTTCGGGCGATTACGTTGGTAGTCCTGCTGGCCACCGTCGGACTGAACGCTTATCTGTTCATTCGCATACCCAAGGGATTTTTTCCGCAACAGGACAATGGACGCATTCAGGGATCGATTACAGCCGACCAGGACACGTCGTTCCAGGCGATGGACAAGATTATGCTGCCGATGATCAACATTGTCGCCGCCGACCCGGCCGTTGACACCGTGAACGGCTTTACGGGAGGCAGCACCTACAACACGGCGCGTCTGTTCATCTCGCTAAAGCCGCTGGAACAACGGAAAATCTCAGCCGACCTCATCATCGCGCGGCTGCGGCCCAAGTTAGCCAAGCTGCCCGGCGCCACCCTGTACTTGCAGGCTGCGCAGGATCTGCGCGTGGGCGGCCGGCAGAGTAACGCACAATACCAATTCACCATGCAGAGCGACAACCTGGACGACCTGAATCGGTTTGCCCCCAAAATGGTCGAGCAGTTCAAGACCGTTCCGATCATTTCCGACGTGAGCAGCGATCAGCAGAACCGTGGATTGCAGGCCATGATTCAGTACGATCGCGCGACTTCCGCGCGTTTCGGTATCACACCGCAACTCATCGACGACACGCTCTACGACGCATTCGGACAGCGCCAGGTGTCTACCATGTACACCTCACTGAATCAGTACCATGTGGTGATGGAAGTTTCGCCGGAGTTTTGGCAGAATCCCTTGTTTCTCAGGCAAATCTATGTGGATTCGCCAAGCGGACAACAGGTTCCGATGAGTGCTTTCGCCAAGTTCGCACCCACCACCGCTCCGCTGACGGTGACTCACCAGGGCCTCTTTCCCGCGGTGACAATTTCCTTTAATCTGAAGCCGGGTGTCGCGCTAGGCGATGCCGTGACCGCCACCAGGGCCGTGGCGGCGAAGGTTGGTCTTCCCGCAACCATCCAGACTGAATTCGCAGGTACCGCACAGGCCTACCAGGCCTCGCTTGCCACCGAGCCGATTCTGATCGCGGCGGCCCTGGTGGCCGTTTACCTGATCCTTGCGATGCTGTATGAGAGCTACATCCATCCCATCACCATCATTTCCAGCCTTCCGGCGGCAAGCGTCGGCGCGCTGTTGGCGCTTCTCCTCACTCACACCGATCTCAGCAGCATTGCGATCATCGGCATCATCCTGCTGATTGGCATCGTGAAGAAGAACGCCATTATGATGATCGACTTTGCTTTGGCCGCCGCGCGGAACGAAGGTAAGAACTCGTACGATTCCATCGTCGAAGCATGCATGTTGCGCTTCCGCCCCATCCTGATGACCACCATGGCCGCGCTTCTGGGAGCCTTGCCCCTCGCGCTGGGAACCGGCACCGGATCCGAGTTGCGCCGTCCGCTGGGCATTACGATCATCGGAGGGCTAATTATGAGCCAATTGCTGACGTTATACACGACGCCGGTGGTTTACCTATACTTCGACAGCCTCCAACATTGGTGGGATGGGGTGAGCATTCGAAAACGCGGAGCTTTACCGAACGCGGCGCCACGGCCGGCGGCAACGGCGCAAGTTCAGCTTCAATGACGGCGGAGACTCGCGTCTCAAGCTCGAGCTCCGGCGAGCGAACGGGCAGCCTCTTCATCTTTGTCGGCTATACCGGCGCCGGTAAGTTGTTCGGATATAAACCAGACCTGTAGCTCATTGGCGCGAAGAACACCGCTGACCAGCAGGTCGTTGGTCCCATCGTCGCCGCTTGCACCCGCAGCGTGGGCCGCCTCCCGGGCTGCACCGATGATGAGTTCGTGAGCCTGCAACAAACGGAACAATTGAACGGTCACGTCTTCACGGCCGCGGGGCACGCGAGCAATGCGCGTTGTCTCGGCGACATCGTGAGCCATGGCGATCGCCACTCCGCCCAGGGTTTGAATGCGTTCGGCCAACGCGTCGACAATCTCCGCCTGCTCGCCGTAGTGTTTGTCGTAAAGAAGATGGAGTTGGTAAAACGTCGGCCCGGAGACCTGCCAATGGTGTTTTTTGTACATATCGCGCAAGGTCATTGTGTCGGCGAGAATCTGGTTGAGGCTGCCAACACTGGCAAGGCGAACTTTGTGATCGAGCGATAAAGGCCGGTTCACCACCGTTCCATACTGCTGGAGTTCGGCCTCCTGCCCGGTGAGGTGCGTAGTTTTGGAAGGGTTATTTTTCATGATTTCCGAGAGTCAGCATTTCGGTGGCCAAACATAGGACAACGCAAGCCGGGTACTTTTCTACTCGAGAGTCACCCGGTGCCACGATTTGTCTGGGTTGAACCGTGTAATCTGGTGGACCTGCACGGCCGTCCCGGTCCCCAGATCCTTTTCGTAAACCACTCCGTCGTGATTGACGATCAGAGTTTCGATCCCGGACACGCCATACTCCGCCGGCCAGGCGATCAGACCGAAGCCGCCGATCATCTTACCCTTCACCACGTAGTCCACGGCGCCTCCGGCGGCATCCGGCCCCTGAGATTTCAGCACGCGGTAATAGTATCCGTGATACGGTTCTGATTTCTTGCCCCTGGTGGACATGTCGGCGGCCGCCGCTTCGCTGAAAGCGCGTGAAACCAGAGCATCGGGAACGCCATCCGAATACAATCCATCCTGCTTGCCCGGCGTGCTGACGATTTTCTGCGCATATGCCAGGACGCGATCTCCGTCCCGTGGTTCCGCGGCGTATTCCATTTGCGCCTCTACGTAGCCCCGGCAGACCTCCATGGCGTTCAATTCGTTGCGGCCAATCCTGCGTGCCAGAATCTCGAGCCTCCCGCTGGCGGAATCCAGTTGCCATTTTCCGTTCCGGCGTACCACGGGAACCGGGAACGGCCATTCCTGTTCCCCTACCGTAAAGGTGACCCTCTCGGGTGTCAGGGGGTCGACATTAATCTGTAGCTTCTCATGAGCCGAGCGGGCAAACTCGGCGCGCAGATCCTTGTCCTGCGCCGGATCGCCGGATTCGACAATATCCTTGCCCTCAGGGCCGAAAAGTTGGAGCAGGGTTGCCGTGTCATTATGTTCCGCCGCATCGACGGTGGCCTGAACAACCTCCTGTGGAGTCGCAAATGTCCGCTGTTGGACGTCTTTTGAAGCGGCTTGCAGTAGAGTCACCCCCACCACGAAGCCGATAGCCAGGAACCGCCCCAGCCGGTGCGGACCGTTGTCCCAGTCAATAGAATTGATTTTCGCCATGATTCGCTCCTATCGATGTCCGCCGCCGCCGCCACCGCCACCGCGAGGCGCTCCACCGCCGCCACCGCCACCGCGAGGAGCCCCACCGCCGCCGCTCCGGGCAGGCCCAAGGCTCGAATATCCGTGGTCGCTATGCGTCTGGGCCGCTCTGCCGTCGCGAACGCCGCCGAAAGCGCTACGGTTCCTGCTGGTCGCGCTCGGAGCGATCTGCCGGTTGCCGATTCGCTCCGCTCCGGATGGGCTGTTGGCGCCTCGAGGTTGCGTCTGTCCCCCCGATACGCGCGTTTGCAGATTCTGGCGCACGTTTCCTCGATAGCGGTTAGCCAAGGCGGCATTTGAATAGGGCACACCCTGGCGATGCGAGGCGTCATGAGACCAGTCGCTTCGTCCAGTCAAGCTGGTGCTGTGACTCGAGTTGAAATTGTAGCGGTGAATGAAATTATTATTCACAATGATGTTGTGGCCGCGCCAACTGGGATACCAACCCCAGCCGCCCCAACCTCCCCACCCGCCGCCAAAATACGCTCCGATGGGGATGCCGATACCGAAACCGAAGTAAGCGCCCGGGTAATACCAACTTGCATACGGATAGTAAAGCGGTGGCCCCCAGATATACGCCGGATCGTATTCCGGCAGGTAGATGACTTGCGGATTAGCTGGCTGGATCTGAACCACGGTTTGCCCGGAGTCATTCGTGGTGGTGACTGTTTGTTGACTCGTCGAGGACAGCTTCCCCGCCTGCTGTGCCTTGAGCCGCATTCGCTGGACAGCGTCCATTACGTCGCCCTGCTGACTCAGAAACGCGTTCCCCAGATTGGTTGTCCACCTCACGTCTTGGTTCAACCGCTTGACGAGGTCGGGGAATAGCACCAAGGCCTGTATGCTTGGGTCCCAGTTCTGCTGCTGTGCCGCTTGGGTCAGGGCAGGACCCGTGATTCCCGGATTTCGCTGGAGCCACTGGGAGGCCTCGACGAGTTCGAGCGGATAGGTAGACGCCACCAGGATCTGGCTGAGCAGCGGATCCGGGTAGAGCGCGATCGGCGCTACCAAATCGTCGAGTTGATCGGGAGTAAGTGCCTGACTCGGAGGCGGCACCTCGGGAGGCTGTTGGGCAGCCAGTAGTCCGCCCACCGGCGCAAGCAGCAGAGCGGCACAGAAAACGGCCCGAGTTGGAAAGAGCGACAAATAAAAACGTTTCATTGGATTCCGTTCCCTATGCGAGACCTTCTCTGCGGCCCCGCAATTTTCGTACGGCGTGGTCCCAATCCTCTTCCGGCGATCCCGCCGGACACCCCCTAGCCTGCCACAGCGCATAAGCCAGCGTCGCGATGTCGTCATGCCCAAAGTCGCCCGTGGCATTTTCCTTCACCGCATCGCGGTGAACCTGCTGGGTATGCTGATAAGCTTGCTCGGAGTGTTCGAGGGCACGCCTGGAGAGTTCTTGCCCGGTCTGGTGATCCTGTTTCTCATGGGCTTCCGCGGCAGCAAGATGAACGTGGGCGGCACGCTCATGCAACTCGGCGGCTCGTTGATGATTTTCGTAATGCGAACCGTTCTTATAACGCGTAGACATTTACAAACTCACAATCTCCCCCGACCGGGCATGCGGCCCGAGTACTCACGCGCTCGCTGGGAATGGCAGATCGCGAGTAGCCGCCTTTCTCGCGCCAGTAATGGGCCTGGGCCGCGGAATCGAGCTGCACGGCGGATCTCCATGTGCACGTGGGCGGCCAACCTTTTCCCTGGGTTCTCAGCCCAAGATGGTCCAGAACCCAACCCACGTTTTCCAGAGACATAGGCTGGGCGAGCAGAGCCCATCGTCACCACATTCGAAAGGCAATATCTGCACCCAAAGTGCGGAATCTGCCGACTCGATAGCCGGACTTCGGGTTCTTGGCACTAGCGCGCTGCGACACAAGGGGGCCGTACGTTTGTCGCAGCGGCTCTGGCTTTGAGGGCCATGTACTGGACATCTTTGCTCCCTGATTTTCAAGTGGTGAATGAACTGCAGAGCATAGCCTGAGGTTCGCCGTTGGCGCTTCCAACTGCATCCAGCTAAACAGGCCGCTTCCCAATGCGGCAACGGCGCCTTGCTGACGCTTCGCCATTTGCAACGATGATAGCCCGCGGCCCGGGGTGACACCGGTGCCCGGACCTCACTCCGCGCGGTCAACGAATCGCTAAAGAAAGAAAGGAACCTGAGCTGTGTCTGAAACGAACTCGGTTGTAGCTATTTACGAAACTCACACCCACGCGGAGGAAGCCGTGAAGGAACTGCAGAGGGCTGGGTTCGACATGAAAAAGATGTCCATCGTCGGCAAGGATTATCATACCGACGAGCAGGTCATCGGTTACTATAACGCCGGCGACCGCATGAAATACTGGGGCAAGCAAGGCGCTTTCTGGGGCGGTCTCTGGGGGATGTTGTTTGGGGCGGCCTTTTTCGCCATACCGGGCCTCGGGCCGATCTTGGTAGCCGGTCCGTTGGTGGCCTGGATCGTCGGCGGACTGGAAGGTGCCATTGTGGTGGGAGGATTGAGCGCCCTCGGCGCGGGGTTGTACAGCATTGGCATCCCCAAGGACAGCGTCGTGAAATACGAAGCAGCGCTCAAGTCTGACAAGTTTCTCCTTCTGGCCCATGGCACGGCGGACGATGTGGCCAAGGCCAGAAACATCCTGCAGAACACACACCCCATGGAGATTGCGGTACACCCGGCGGAGCGCGAGCAACTTACCTTGGCCAGTGGCAGTTAGTCTTAATTACCGGCAATTGGAGCACTCCGTGCTTCCCGTTGACGAGTCTATGACTGGGCCTTTACCAGCCCTGAAAAAGTAGAAAGTGTAAGGAGAGATAAGCGTGTACAAACATATTTTGATCGTATCGGTGGCGGGCTTGTGTCTGGGTTTGCCCGCTTTGGCATCGGATCGCGAAGATGACATCGGGCGTGTCGACAAAGCGACCCGGGTCTTCCACGAAATCATGGCAACGCCCGACAAAGGCATTCCCCGTGACCTGCTGGAAAGGGCGAAATGCATTGCCATTATTCCAGGAGAGGAGAAGCTCGCCTTCATATTCGGCGGCAACTACGGCAAAGGAGTGGCCACGTGCCGCACTGCCGCTGGCTGGAGCGCCCCCATGTTTGTGGCTGTCGGAGGCGGAAGCGTCGGCTTCCAGATCGGTGGCTCTTTCACCGACGTGGTAATGCTATTTATGAACGACCACGCCTTGCAAAGCCTGTTGGGCGACAAGTTCAAAATCGGTGGCGACGCAACCGTGGCGGCCGGGCCCGTAGGCAGACAGGCGGCCGCCGGGACGGATATCAAACTCAATGCGGAGATCCTCAGCTATTCGCGCAGCAAGGGGATTTTTGCCGGGGCCAGCGTGGATGGCGCCGTGGTGCAAGCCGACCACAGCGGAGACCAGGCCATGTACGGCTCCAATGTTACGCGTGGGGAAATCCTGCGTGGCGGAGTTGCGGTCCCTGAGTCCGCGCGCGGACTGCTGGAAGAACTTAACAGTTACCCTGCAAGGCATTAAACTGGATGGCCAACTGAGGAAGTACTCTGTCTGGCCGCCGGCATTTGCGATGGCACTGGAGTTTTTCCCTCCGGTGCCTTCGCAGTCTCGCTCACCGGTAGCCGGCACAGCGCTTTCGACCCTGGACCAGCCCAATCTTAATGACAGGTACCGACGTCCTGGAACTGGCCGTCTACAGCCACGGATGCCAGACTGCGCGCGCAACTCACAATTTGTTGATCGAGGGGATCGTTCTCCAACGAATCCGTGGGCACATAGTCCATGCTCTTGTGCATTGCTAAGTATTTGTCGCTCAATTTCTGCATATTGGCGAATTCGTTGCCGATCAACGGCAGGGTATTTTGATCGGAATCGGTAGCCAATGCGGCGGACACGAGTGCGAGTTTGCTGTCCGCTGCCCTACGATAAACGCCGATCCAGTCTTCCGTCACCGGAAAGTTGTGTTGGACAGCATTGAGGACCGCAATGCGCCATTCTCTGATAACGGTAATCTCTTCGATTGCCGCCTTCAAGAATTCCCTCGAAATGCCTGACTTTGCTGCCGGGTCTTTTTGCGGAGTCGCGGTATCTGGCGCCGAAACAGGAAGTGTCAGAGTAATCTGATTCGCTTTGAAACTGATTGAACCGTTGGTGAGGCGGGCAAGTGCTTCGATTTCGACGAAGCTCTTCCCGTCTACCTGGACGACGGCGGCTCTACCGGCGTGACCGGTTATGGTCAAAGTCGTATGCTCCTGGGGTGTCTGTGTCAAGGCGAGCTCAGGCACAAACAAGAAAACACCCAGCATAAGTGTTGTATTCAACCGTCCTTGTAGCATAGGTAGACCTTCACAGCCCCTCTTAGGTGATACCTCCCGCGACATCCGGAGCACGTTTGGCTCCGTTTTTTGGAGGCATATTGGCGCGCATGGCGCGCCACGGCACGAAGGTACGTGCATAAATGTACATTGCGAGTGCAAAATGTGCAGCGGTCTACGGGCGACAAAGGCCGTCAATACGAAGAACCTGGCAATCTCAGTAGACATTTCCGGCACGGAAGAGACTGGCGCGCATCGTGCAACTGTGAAGATGGGTGACTACCCTTTTACAGGAGGAAACACGGTGGGCGACGCACACCTGGTCTGGCCATCTTTAATCGCGGGTCTTGCGGCCCTGTCAGTGCTGGCAACGGCGCAATCGCTGCCCTATTCGGGCGGCTCCTCGGGCGCTGTTGGAAGCGTAATCCTGGCGCAACCGCGCCTGCCGTACACCCGTCCGACGCAGAAAACAAAGCTACACAACTACCTCTTCGACGCGTTCGGTCCGTATCCCATAGTCGGTGCAGCGCTGGCCGCTGGCGTTAGCCAGGCCAGTAATGGAATTCCGGAGTGGGGGCAAGGCAGCGCGGGCTATGGCAAGCGATTCGCGTCCGACTTCGGAATCGCAGCGGTTGCCACAACGACGCGTTATGCGCTGTCGGAAGCCTTCAGGCAAGACGCGTTGTACTACCGTTGCGAGTGCACCGGCGTGTTTCCACGCTTGAGGCATGCCGTGGTTTCCACTTTGACGGCGCGGCGCGGCGAAGACGGCCATCGCGTCTTCTCTGTCCCTGCCCTCGTTGCGCCGTATGTAGGCACGATGACAGCCGTCTACGGTTGGTACCCCGGCCGCTACGACGCCAAGGACGCGCTCCGCCTGGGCAACTACAGCCTGCTGTTCTACATGGGAGGGAACATCGCCCTGGAGTTCTTCTCTAGCGCACCTCATTCCTTACTCTCTCGTATGCATTTAACCAATGGGCACGGAGCGCCAACTCCCGAGTCGCATCCATGATCGACCGGGAATTTAGCGTGGTGGCAGTCAAGAAACCTCCACCTCTGTGGCTTAGGACTTTACTCACTTCTCCCAGGGTCAATTCCTCCAAGAATCCGGTAACAGAGTCTCTCGAGTGGTTCGGCGATCTAGCTATATTCTCCTGGCAAGTTATGCGCGCCGCCGTGACGCGGCCTTTCGAATTCCGTGAATTATTTCGACAACTCGACGAGATCGGTTCAAAATCCCTGCCGCTGGTTGCCGCGGCTGGCGCCGCCATCGGAGTGGTGCTCTCGCTCGAAACTCGCCAAAGCCTGATTCGATTTGGGGCCAAATCGATGCTCCCCGCCGCTATCGTGTTTTCCATTGTTCACGAGATGGGTCCCATCGTCACCGGTCTTATCGTGAGCGGTCGGGTGGGCGCTGGCATTGGAGCGGAGTTGGCGTCGATGAAGGTGACCGAGCAGATCGACGCTATTGAGGCATCCGCGGTGAACCCTTACCGGCTACTGGCGGCAACCCGCACCCTGGCGTGCATTCTAATGCTGCCTCTGTTGACCCTTGCCGCCGACTTCTGCGGCTTGATCATGGGCTGGATTGCACAGGCTTTGGCGGAGCCGATCTCTCTACACCAGTTCATCAATGACGGTTTTAGGGGCGTCACTTTCAACGATTTGCTGCCGCCGACGATTAAGACCGCTGTGTTTGGCCTCATTATCGGGTTGATTGCGTGCTTTCAGGGAATGCGGACACGGGGAGGCGCCGAGGGTGTGGGCCGTGCGGCCATGAACTCGGTGGTCTGGTCGTCGCTATTCGTGATCCTGGCAAATGTTGTGTTGGTGAAAGTCACTATCCTCTTTTTCCCATAAGTATTTGAGCGACATCTCGCGAGACGAGCATGGCCACATCAGACCAAGTTACGATGAAGCACGGACAAGTCGAGGAAGACAGCCAAGACGGACGCGGAGCCGTTGTCGCCGTCGAGAACTTGCATAAGTCCTTCGGCAGTCAAAAGGTATTAAACGGGATTTGCCTAACGGTGCCCCGTAGCCAAACCTTGGCAGTGCTTGGGCGCAGTGGCACCGGCAAGAGTGTATTGCTGAAGCTCATCGTCGGCCTGCAGAAGCCCGATTCCGGTTCGATTCGCATCCACGGTCAGGACATTGCAGGTCTGGCCCTCGACCAACTCGGCGAGATCAGAAAGAAGATGGGCTTTCTGTTTCAGCAGGCGGCGCTATACGACTCGCTGACGGTCGGCCAGAACGTGGCGTTCCCGCTGCAACACCGTAAAAAGAGAATGTCGAGGTCTGAGCAGGGCGATCGAGTCAGAGAACTACTGGCGGAAGTGGGAATGGAAGGGGACTCTGAGAAGATGCCTTCGGATATTTCAGGCGGCATGCAGAAACGGGTGGGGCTGGCGCGTGCGCTGGCTTTGGAGCCGGATATTCTGCTGCTCGACGAGCCGACCGCCGGGCTCGACCCCATTAGTGCCGCCGAAATCGATGATCTGGTTCTCAAACTCCAGGAGGAACACCATATGGCATCCATCGTTGTGACTCACGATCTGCACAGCGCAAAGGCGATTGCGGACCGGCTGATTCTGCTCAACCAGGGGGATGTCGTTATCGAGGGCACCTTCGAGGAACTCCAGAAGAGTGACGACCGGTTCGTCAAAGCATTTCTAAAGCAATCATAGGAGGGCACATGTCGAGAGCGGCACGGTTGGGAGCGTTCATCGTTGGGACACTGGCAATTCTGACGGCCGGTATTTTCATTGTCGGGAGCAAGCAATATCTTTTCAGCTCCACGTACCAATTGAAGACGCAATTCGGCAATGTGGCGGGGTTGGCCGCCGGAGACGACGTGCGAGTAGGCGGGGTACACAGTGGAACAGTGCGCGACATCGCGTTGCCTCACAAGCCCGGCGAAAAGATCACGGTAGTGATGGACCTCGGCAAGTCTACCCACCAGATCATCAAGCAAGACTCCGTGGCCTCCATCGAAACCGAAGGCATGTTGGGCAGCCAGTACCTGGCCATCTCATTTGGATCCTCCGGGGCAGCCGATGTGCGGGACGGCGATAGCATCGCCGGCCAACCGCCACTCGAAATGGCAACCCTATTCAAAAGAGCGAGCGATATTCTGGATAGCAGCCAGCAGTCCGCCCGGTACGCCACTCAAGCAACGGCCAGTCTAGCCTCGATTAGCGCCAAGATCGATGGGGGACAGGGAACCGTAGGCGCGCTGGTAAACGACAAACAGCTCTATAAGAACCTCGAACAGACGACAGGCGCCTTGCATGACACGATGATCCATGCGCAAGCCGGGGTTACCGATTTCCAGGAAAACATGGAAGCCCTGAAGCACAACTTCCTCCTGCGCGGGTATTTCAAGAACCGCGGCTACGAAGATTCCACCGATCTGGCCAAAAATGAGATCGCACATCTGCCGCAAGACACACCGATGAAGGAGTTTACGTACCCCGCGAAGCAGCTTTTCGATAAGCACGATACGGCCGAGTTGAAGAACCAGAAATCCCTAAACGCCGGCGGCGGGTTCCTGGCCAATAACCAGTTCGGGTTTGCCGTGGTCGTGGCGTCCGCGGGCATGGAAGGCGATATCCAGAAGAGTTTGGTGTTAACGGAAGCCCGCTCCATGGTGGTGCGCGAGTATCTTGTCGAGACCTTTGAATTCGATGATAGCCAGGTCAAAACCCTGGGGATGGGCAAGCAGACGAGCGCGGCTTCGGATGCCGGTTGGGGTACCGTACGGCTTCTTATCTATCCGGTTGGAAGCGAGATGCCGCCTGACAAACAGACGCTGGCGGGGATCTCATCCAATACGGCCTCAAATCCACCGGTTCTGATCCCCGTGGCCCAAACGGCGAAACCGCGGCAGTGATGATTACCGACGATTGCTGAAGAGAGGCGCGGCGTCACCGCTGCTGGCTGTCAGTACGCGGTAATCGCCGTCAACCAGGAATTCAGGGCTTCGGGACTGGCTGCCTGCTGGTTCCCGGCGATGCGCGCTACCCGCGTGGATCCAGTGGAAGCCCTGCGCTTCGAGTAATAACTTGTAGGGCCTCTCGGCAGGATGTTATTCTGCCCCCCAGCATGCCAATTCTATCCTCCACACCGTTTTCGCGCGGCCCAGTCTCCTGAAACGCGCCGGCGCGCCTCCACAGCGGACCTACCCAAGCTACTGTGGTCTGCTGAAACATCCGGATAAGCAGAAGCTGCCTAGTGGAAAGTGACGTTTGACGAGGCTTCGAAGTGCCGGTGATTCTTGAACTCGACCTCTATCCGGTAGCGTGCACCAGAGCCGAACACTGCCAAGCAAGTTGCCCGAACTGGGAGCAGGTGGGAATCCTCGCCGATTTTGACGGATTCCCAGGAAATCTGCTCCTGCCGTTCAGCAAGCTCGAATTCGGACGGAAAACCAATGGCGTCCTCGTCTAACTGCAGCACGTTGCCGCTCTGACTGTCGATAAAGACGTGACCGGTTCTCGCGGGGTTGTAGCGCTGGTAGTGGAAATAGAAAAACGGGAAGCACCCATCTATCGGCGTACTGTACCGGTATTCCAACAATTGTCGCGGTCCCATTTCCGAACGCCCCTGGTACTCGATGGTGGTGGGACACTGCGGGTCAAACAGGGGTTTAATCTCACTCCCAAAACCTCCATACCACTTGAAACCGGGGAGCGATTCGAACGGTTGTTTCCATGGCTTCCCATCCCTGCGGATCTGCCGCCGGACCGTGCCGTTTCCATGGAACGTGATTTCCGTCTCGATGGTGTCGAGTCTGCTCCATTCGGGTGATGCCGTGCTGCTTTTGTAGCGTTTCTGAGTTTCGTCGGCTACGAAGTTGGGCAGGTGCGAGACATACTGCAAATTAGTTTCGCGCGCGTGCTCGAGCTCGTCGCTCCCCGGCCCGGACAACCGGCTGTCTCCAATCGGCGCGGTCGCAACCGAGTCTGGGTCGAGCAGGTTCTCGCCCTCGCGGAACAGCCGCTCCGAAAGTATCTCGGCGAGTTGGCCCGCGGAAGGTCGTCCCAGCAATTGGATCGCAGTTACTTCCAGGTATTGGAGCCTCGACGTGCCCCGCTCCCAAACCGGCTGGATTGGCTTGCATGTGATCTTCACCTGGTCGCCCGTGCGATATTGCACGGCAAGCGCTTCCGGCGACAACATCGGGGTCTTTGGAAGCAGGGCGCAAATCACTCTGCGATCGGTCAGCCGGATCGAGATCGATTGATTGCCCACTCGTTCCAGCCGTCCCGCAAAAGAGACGTCCACCGCGAGCCCGGGATGGGGCAGCGCGACAACCAATGGTAGCCAGGCGAAGCAGATCGAAACGCGTTGCGTACGGGACTCCTATTGCGAAGACACGAACTTCTCGATGACGAAGACAAAATGCTGCCGCGGCGGTCCAGCCGGTATCGACGGAGAGAAGTCGATCCCTTTCGCGTCTTCGACGGCCGCCTGGCTGTTCGGGTCCGAAGGCTGTAGCGAGTGCGCCTCGACGAGCTGTCCGGAGGGAGTGACAACACCGAATACGCAAACCGCCCGCATCGTCATGGCCACCGTGAATGGGCCCTGTCCGTGCACACGCGATATTCTCTTTGCCGACGCGATCGCGGTCGCCTGCCCTCCGGTCCTCATCGAATCTGTGGGAACAAACAGGCTTGATTCGGCCGCGGTGAGGTTACTCAGGCTGTCAACGGAGATCTTCGACACGATTCTGCCCGCTTCGGTTACGGTAATGGTTCGAGGCAACACACGACCGTCGAGTTGCGGGGCGTTCGCGTAGTCGTAAACGGCGTAGCGCCCGGGAACCTCTGAGTGCACCAGGAGCAATCCGGATTGCGGCTCGATGCACTCCTCGTTCTCATCCCATCCCCGTCCGACGGCCGGATTTGCGGGGCTTCGAGAAGAAGACAGCAGAACGCAGGTTAGGGAGGAGCCCCGATAGGTAGCGGTGGCCGTTCGAATCGATCCGCGATTCGCGTACGCTGGAGAAGGCAACGGGTCGATTAGGAGTCCCCAAGCTTCGTGCAGGCGGAGCGGAATAAGGCTGGCTGTGCCTTCTCCGTAAGTGCCTCCGGTAGTGAAGATCCTGGTCGTGGCGTATCCGGCCGCGGTCTTGGCGGTCCAGCGGTGTCCCTGCCCCGGAAGAAACCGATTCTCCATTTCCCAGGCGCCGTCGTAGTCCGTTTGACCAAGAGAGTCCACCGTGAAACTCACCTTCAGATCGTACGGTGCCTTGGCGTTCCTCGTTGCGAAGCGATTGCGGGCATGCCTAAGAAGTTCAAGCGCCGCTTGCCGGCTTGCCAAGGTGCCGGCCGCCTCGACCGGTCCGGTCACCAATTCCAACGGGTTAGCCGGCACCGGCAGTATCGTGGGGACATTCTGGCCGAAACTCGTAAGAGCTAGTCCTCCACAGACGATCGGCCACGACAGTTTCCGCAGCAATCGGGTGTAACTACCGCGATCAATACTAGCCTCCATCGCCATCGCCTCCATCGCCTCCATCCCCACCATCGCCTCCATCCCCACCGTCGCCTCCATCCCCACCGTCGCCTCCGTCCCCACCGTCGCCTCCATTACTACCGTCGCCCCCATCGCCTCCTCCATCGCCGTCGCCCATGACCACCGGACAGCCCGCCGAGCCCGACGAGCCCGACGCCGGGAACACAGCGCCCTGGAGAGAGAACATCAAATAGTTGGGCGTCGCCAAGCCACCGACGTAAGCGCGAATCGGGACGTCTCCCACGCCGATCCCCGGCGGGATGACCACGTTGATTTGATAAAGACCGGCGCCCGACAGCCCGACGAAAGTCGGAACCAACAGGACGTTGTTGATATAGAGCGAGAACGATCCGGTAATTGGGGCGGCGCCGTGAAAAGGCTCGCCGGCTGGAACAGTGGGGGTCGTCGGTCCGAATCCGAAGCCGAAAATCTCGACCAAGTCCCCGGCCTGCGCCGCGACCGTAGGATAGCCGAAGCACATGCCGGTCGGGCCAAGGATGTCGTACGCTCCGTTGTCGTAAGCACCCGAACCATTCCGGAGGATGATGGCAGCTACATGTGTTCTATCGAGCAGGCTGAAGGTCGGCGAATAGGGACTCAGCGTAACGCTTGATACCGCCACACCTGCACCAGTTGTCACTACAACGAACACCGGCCCGCTAGCAGTGTCATCGGGAGCTTGCAGATTGACTTGGTTTGGACTGACGAACGAGAGATAGGCGGGTTTGCCATTGATGTTCACGCTCGTTCCGCCCAAAGTAGTGGGAAAGTCTCCGTTCCAAACGGCTGTTCCGCTGGCCAGGTTAACCCCATAAATCGATACCCATCCGCCCGGCTGGATATAGCTTGCGAAGCCATCGAGTGGCACGACACCAGCGGGAGAGATGGTCGGCTGGGCTGAATTGGTTGGGCTGACAATTGACGGAGCGAAGCCTTCAAACAACGGCCGCGAAACCCGTCGCGTCATCGCCAGGTGGACTGCCCGGATGATCGGGGCGTCCCGCGGTGTGGAACTCCGCTCGGCTGTCGGATGGCCCGGAGGCGCAACCACGATGTCTGGCCCCGCATCGGCTCCGGGAGTCGATGCGGCGCTATTGGTCAACATCGCCATGGCCGAGCCGGTGACCGCGGCACAAACGGGCCAGTGGTGCCGGCGGCGTTTCATCGCCGCCAGGCGATCGTCTTCATCGCGTCCTTGCCCGTCGCTCATAAGTCACCTCGTCGGGTTGCGCAAATTGACTGAGCCGGTCTGCTTGGACCGAAGCTGGCGGGAAGATCGTCTGACTTGGTACCACCGGAAGGTCCCTCCTGGTACCCCAGCCCGATCATACGTCGCCCGAATTGGAGCAAGCATACTGTTAACAGAGTATTTTTTCGAGATTCAGAAGGGAAGTTCCTAAAGAGTCATCGTTCGGTAGTCCTAAAGAGTCACTACCGGCGAGAATGCGAACAGTTCGTTTACATAGGTGAGGGCATAAAAGTCGCCCGTCGTGTCATTGCACACGAGCGCGTTGGTAACAGCGTCGGGAAGCTGATGCATACCGGTGACCTCATCGCTTGTGGGATCTATCTCGTAAACGACGCCGTTGCAGGCCCCGAAATAGATCCTGCCCCGGAGGAGCCGCGGAGGGCAGAAGACTTTGGAGCCGGCGAAAATCTTCCTCTTCACGACGCGCTGCTCCAGGTCGAGAACGTAGAGATATTTGTCGGTGCTGCCGATGTAAGCCTTATCCTCTACTACCAGCGGAACCGTGTAAATCGTGTTGTCCGTCTGGACCGACCAAACCTCCTTCCCCGTTTCGACATCGATCACATAGATGCACCCATTGGCGCAGCCAGTGACGAGATGCCCCCGTTTAGGATCGAACGCCGGAGCGTGGCGAATCGAGCCTTGCCTGCCGTTTGTGTTCTCAGTTTGGAAGCGCCATCGCAGCGCGCCGCTTCGCGCGTCGAACAGGAACATCTCATTGTCGTTACTGCCGCACGCCACCAAGTGCCGTTCCGGCCAGTAGGCGGGCGAGGCATGGGTATAGCGCTGGGTCATGTACTCCCAAACCTTCTCGCCGGTGTCCAGACGCAGGGCGGCAATGCTGCCCCCCTTTCCTTCAACGGCGAATTCCAGCCCGATGAACAGCAGGCCTAGTTCGGGTGCCAGCGCCGGCGATGATCCCACCCAGTCCGCACCGATGAATCGCCAAACCTCTGCGCCGGTTTCCGCATCGAGGCAGTACACGTTCCCATCGTAGCTGCCGAAATAGACCTTGCCATCGTGAAGCGCGGGGCTCGACCAGAGGTTCTTATGTCCTCTCGAATTGACACGGAACTTCCACACCACCGATCCATCGCGGGCATCGAGGCACCAGAACACGCCACAATCGCTGCCGAAGTAAGTGCGCTGGCCGTCCGTCGCGGGAAACGACTTTGGAACACGGTGGAAGAAATTCGGATCGGGCGCGGCGAAGCGCCATCGGTTGCGGAATACGGTCATCTGTCGAGGCTGCGGCATTTCGACGGAAAGGCCGAATTCGGAGAGGCGGAACGGCGCCAGAACAGGGATGCCGCGGCTTTCGCGCCAGCGCCGTCCCCCCGGGCTTTCGTAGTCGATCAGCACGAAAGCGGCCGCGATGGTTTTGTTTTGCTGCTCCAAAACAACGCGCGCTTTTTCCAGGCTGCTTCCCGAATTCAGAATGTCGTCGACTATTACGATCGGCGCCTCGGTGAGCGCGCCCTCGATGGAGTTGCCCGCTCCATAGGTCTTGCGCTCCTTGCGGATCGCGAATCCGCTCACTGGGGTGCCGCGTGACAGCGACTTCATCAGAATGGCGGAAAGGAAGGGAACCGCTGCGGCTTCCATCCCGCCGACCTGAAACGGCATGAGGCCGGCACATTCCCGCCAGAACAGTTCGGCGGCCGCATCGAGTAACTTCGCGTCCATGAACAGACGCCGCAGGTCGATTAGCCATGCGTAGCTGTTCCCTTTGGCGGAAATCAGTCGCTGATTCTCGCCGCGCAGGATCGCGTGCTTGCGAATGGCAGAGGAAACAACGTCGCGCGGCCAGGAGAGCGCCGGTTGATCCTCTCGCGCGTCAGGTTTCGCGGACATGGTGGGATCCGGTCGCAGAATGACAGGATTCACCGCTAGATCGGCGTAGTTCGCGGCCAGTAGGTCGAATATGTAGTGGATGCGCCACTCTTCGGATTCATTGTAGGATTCGTGATACTGCTTGTTGTCAAACCACCAGAGTTCGCCCTCCTGCATCCGCACTCGCTCACCGCCGCTCATCATCACGCTACCCGCGGAACTCTGGAGCACCAGATGGAAGCGGTCGCGAAGGAAATAATACGAACCTTCATCGATGTGGCGAAAGACCTGCGATTTGGGCTTCAAGCGCACGATGGTCGCGCGCGACAGATGACACCGCATCTCCTGGGCGAACTCAGTAATGAAGGCCAGAGCCTTTGGAAAGAGCTTCGACACAGAAGTGAGGCGGGTCTCCTGATTCTCGTTGATGGGCAGATCGGGCCGGGAAACGGCGGCGCGGATGAAAATCGTGTTAGTGTCCCGCTGGACTCGTATTCGAGACTGGCGGCCGGTATCTACGAGCCAAGCCTCCGGGTGTGAGCGCACTTCCTCCAGCAAAGGAGCGACATCGATGCCGGAACGGATGAGCTTGAAATATTTCATGCCCGCGAGGCCCGCCACCCGCATCTACCGTACCACAAGACGTCCGATCGCACCCGAGGTCCGTCGTATCCACTGCCAGGCCCAAGCCTGACGCTTCGGGCGGTCAGCGTCCAGCAGGCGGGCAAGTGCATCAGGAGAGATGTGGCTTCACTTCGAAGTGCCACTTCCATACTTCGTAAATGGCTGGATAGACCATCAATTCGAGAAGGAACGAAGTGAACAGACCGCCGATCATCGGAGCTGCGATCCGTTTCATCACGTCCGCGCCGGCGCCCGTGGACCACATGATCGGCACCAGCCCGGTGAACATACACGCCACTGTCATGAACTTCGGGCGAATCCGCTTGGCGGCTCCCTGCAGGATGGCTTCGTTCAGGTCGGCGATACTACGCATACGGCCTTCGGCCTGCGCGCGGCGATACGCCAGGTCTAGATAGAGCAGCATGAAGACTCCGGTTTCGGCATCGACGCCCATCAGCGCGATAAGGCCCACCCACACTCCCACGCTGACGTTGTAGCCGAGGCCGTAGAGCAGCCAGATGGCGCCGATAGCCGAGAACGGTACCGCCAGCAGGATGATGAATGTCTTCACGCCCGAGTGCGTGTTCATGTAAAGCAGCATCGCGATGAGGAGCAGCGTGAGCGGCACAACTACGGTCAGCCGCTCGCGCACGCGCTCCATCGATTCGTACTGGCCGCTCCACGCCAGCGTGTATCCGCCCGGTAATGAGACGCGGTCGCGGACCAACTTTTTGGCTTCCTCTACGTAGCTGCCCACGTCACGGCCGGCCACATCCACGTAAACGTAGCCGCAAAGCATGCCATTTTCGTCGCGCAGCATGCCGGGGCCGGAGCGCACGCGGATCGTGCCCAGTTGCGATACGGGGATCTGGGTCTGGCCATTCATCACGGGCACCAGCACCCGGCTGAGGTCGTCGACGTTGCTGCGGAAATCGCGCAGGTACCGGACGTTTACCGAATACCGTTCGCGGCCTTCCACCAGGGTAGTCACATTCTCGCCGCCCACCGCGCTCAGCAACACATCCTGCACGTCGTCGACGGTGAGTCCGAAGCGCGCTAATGCGTCGCGGTTCCAGTCCACGTCGAGAAAATACCCGCCGCCGGCCCGCTCCGCGAAGACATTGCGCGTTCCCCGCACGGTTTTGAACACGTGCTCGACATCTGCGCCGATGCGCTCGATGGCGTCGATATCGGCGCCATTGATCTTGACGCCCACCGGTGTGCGAATGCCCGTCGTCAACATGTCGATGCGGTTGCGCACCGGCATCGTCCAGGCGTTGGACGCGCCGGGAAGCCGTAGCGCGCCGTTCATCTTTTCCACAAGCTGGTCGGTGGAAAGATGGTCGGATGTGATGCTCCGCAGCGCTGGTAACAGCCAATGCGGCGCCCACCGCGAGTACCACGTGGGTATCTTCGGCCACTCCGATTGCGGCCGCAGCAGGATGGTCGTCTCCATCATCGAGAGGGGTGCCGGGTCGGTGGATGTTTCGGCGCGGCCGGCTTTGCCGAGTACGCTCTCCACTTCGGGAAACTGGCGGATGATGCGGTCCTGCGCCTGCATCAGGTGCTGCGCTTCGTCGATGGAGATACCGGGCAGTGTGGACGGCATGTACACGAGCGATCCCTCGTCGAGCGGAGGCATGAATTCCGAGCCCAGCTTCCAGTAGACCGGCACGGTAGCGGCCACCATTGCCGCCGCTCCCGCGATCACCGCCCATTTCCAGCGCAAGCACCAGGCGCAGACCGGCTCGTAGAGGCGAATGAGCACGCGGCCGATCGGATGGTTCTCTTCCCGATGGATTTTTCCGACGAGCACCGCGCTTGCGGCGCGCGCCATCCAGTGCGGGCGAAAGCGGAAATTCGTCATACGGGTGAAGGACAGCCGCAGCGCCGGGTCGAAAGTAATGGCCAGCACCGCGGCCACAATCATGGAGAGGCTCTTAGTGTAGGCCAGCGGCTTGAACAGGCGCCCTTCCTGCGCTTCCAGCGTGAGCACGGGCAAAAACGATACCGCGATCACCAGCAGCGCGAAAAAGCTCGGGCCGCCGACGGTCTTCACCGCGTCGATTATCACTGTGCGATAGTCTCCCGCCCGCCCGCCCCGCTCCCATTCCTCCAGATGTTTGTGCGTCTGCTCCACCACCACGATGGCCGCGTCCACCAGAGCGCCGATGGCGATGGCGATACCGCCCAGCGACATGATATTCGACGTGAGCCCCATGGCTTGCATGGGGATGAACGCGATGAGAATGGCCACCGGAATCGTGACTACCGGAATGATGGCACTGGGAAAATGCCGCAGGAAAATGAATATCACCAGGGAGACGATGACAATCTCTTCGATCAGCGTGCTCTTCAGATTGTCGATCGAGCGCAGGATCAGGTCGGACCGGTCGTAGGCCGTTACCAGCTTGACGCCCGCCGGCAGCGCCGGTTCGATCTCGCGTAGTTTCTCCTTCACGCGGCCGATCACGGCCAACGCGTTTTCGCCCTGCCGCATCACGACGATGCCCGAAACCGCGTCGCCCGTCCCGTTCCAATCGGCCACCCCGCGGCGAAGATCGGGTCCAAGCACCACTTGGCCCACATCGCGCACTCTCACCGGCACACCCGTGGGCGAAGCCAGCAGCGCGATGGCGCCGATATCGTCTTCCGAGCGCGCGTAGCCCCGTCCCCGCACCATGTACTCGGCGCCCCCAAGCTCCAGCAGACGGCCGCCCACATCCCGATTGCCCTGGCGTACGGCCTCTACAACGCGCGAGATCGGAATATGATACGACTGCAGCTTATCGGGATCGACGTTGACCTGGTACTGCCGCACAAAACCGCCGAGTGACGCCACTTCGGCCACGCCCGGCACCGCGCGGAGCTGGTAGCGCAGGAACCAGTCCTCGAGTGAGCGCAGGTCAGCCAGACTGTGACCGCCGCGCGTGTCCACCAGCACGTACTGAAACACCCAGCCCACCCCGGTCGCGTCAGGACCCAGCTCGGTGGTAACACCCTGCGGCAGCTTCGATTGCACAGCCGAAAGGTATTCGAGCGTGCGCGATCGGGCCCAATAGGTGTCCGTGCCTTCGCAGAAAATCACGTAGACGAACGAGTAGCCGAAATCGGAGAAGCCCCGCACCGCTTTCACGCGCGGCGCGCCGAGCATGGCGGTGACGATGGGATAGGTAACCTGGTCTTCGATGATATCGGGGCTGCGGTCCCACTTGGAGTAGACGATCACCTGCGTGTCGCTGAGATCGGGAATTGCATCGAGCGGCACGTGGCCGACCGACCAGATTCCCGCCACGACCGCGCAGGCGACGAGGATCAAGACCAGAAAGCGATTGCGTGCCGAGAACTCGATGACGCGGTCAATCATGACCCTGACCCGCGGCCGGTGCGGACATTGCCGTACCTGACCGCAGGCGGCTTTCGGAATCGATCAGAAACGTGCCCGAAGTCACGATGCGCTCACCGGGCTTGAGGCCATCGAGAATCTCCACACGGCCGCCCCTGCGCTGGCCGATCCGCACCGCTCGCGCTTCCAGATTACCGTTGCCACGGTCGACGTATGCCGTCTGCTTCAGTCCGAAATCCATCACAGCGTCGGCCGGTACCATGAGCTTGCGGGCCGCGCCCACCGGGAATTGCACATTGACAAACATGTCCGGCTTCAATTGCAGGTGTTCGTTGGAGACCTCGAGCCGCACCTTTGAGGTACGCGTCTGCGGGTCCAGCTGCGGTTGAATGTAAGTTACGCGGGCGGTGAAGGTCGGCGCTTGGCCGTTCGCGCCGGAGACGAGAGCGTTCTGGCCCTCGTGAATGGACGCGATGTCTGCCTCGAAGATGTCAGCCATGATCCACACGTGGCGGAGGTCACTCAGATCGTAAAGCTCCGTATCCGTTGTAACGTGCTGGTTGGCATAGGCATTGCGCGCGGTCACATAACCGGTGGCGGGCGAGTATACCGAGATCGTCTGGACTGTTCCGGTGGCGTGGCTGTCGTCAGCCGCCTGTGTGCCGGCCTTGTCGAACAGTTCGCGCATGGTGGCCCCCTCCACCGGCAGGCGCGTCTGCTCCACGGCGGCGATCTGCGCGGGCGTGAGGTCGAAGACCTGCAGCCGTTTGCGCGCGGCCTGCACAAGCAGCTCGCTATTTCCCCAGGCTTCCTTGACCGGGCTGGCCTTCATCTGGTCGCGGATGCGGAGGGCCAGCACCAGTTCCTGCTCGCCGACCACGACCTCGGGGCTGTAGATACTCAGCAGCAGGTCGCCCTTCTCGACCATCTGACCGGTGAAGTCGACGAAGGTCTTCGAGATCCATCCCTCCATGTGCGCATACACCCTGGTGAGGCGCGTCTCGTCGGGAACGATGCGGCCTGGCGCCCGGATGGTGGCCGTTTCGGTGCTATACGCCACAACGCCGTACTGCACTCCGGCCATTTGCTGCATATCGGGGCTGACGTGGACGGCGCCGCCGGAAGCCGTCTCCACATCCGCATAGACCGGTACCAGCTTCATTCCGCAGTCGGGGGCAATCCCCGGTTCCGGCGATCGATAGGAAGGATGCATCGGATCCACCCAATACAGGATCTTGCGAGCCGCCGCGGCCGGTGCGTGTGCGCGATCTCCCCGCCAGTGCTCCCAGGCATAACCCGCGAATAAGATAGCCGCGATTGTAATTGCGCTAAGAAGAGCGATAAGAAAGGTTCTCATGCGCCGCCTTCAGTGGATCAGTTCCACTCCCGTCAGTTCTTCCAGCCGTACCAGCGCCAGCGAGAAGTTCTCGACCTGGTTGTTATAGTTCCGTTCCGCCTCGAAAACAGTCGTATAGCTAGCCAGCACGTTTAGAAAGTCACTCGTGCCGTTCTCGTAAGAGACCAATGAGGAGTGGGCGGCGAACCGGCTTTGAGGCAGGATGGTCCGGTCGTAGATATCCATCATAGTTGCGGCGTCCCGGGCCGCCAGATAACTATCCCGGATCTCATATCGCAGCAGCCGGTCGTCCGCGGCCTTACCGGCTTTCGCCTGCAACTGCTCGAGACTGAATCCGAGAGCCGGCGGTTTCTCGTCAGGAGGCTTTCCCAACGGACTATCCGGGTCGCGGCCTAACAGCCGGTCGATCTCCGCTTCGCGCGAGTGCATGTCGTGCTCGGTTTCGACGACTTGCGGTTCCAATAAGGAAATCTCCACCTGCGCTTTCAGAACGTCCTGCTGCAGCGCCTTGCCCGACGCGTAATTGGCTTCCGCGATCCGCGAAAGATCGCGCAGCAGATCGCGATCTCGCTGGATGTAGTCGCGCGTCGCATAAGCATGCCGCAGCCGGTAATAAGCCTGCTTCACAAGTGCAGTCACCTTCAACCGGTCGGCCCGTTCCGTCTGTCCTCGTGACGCCGCTACTTCGAAGTTATGGTGAAGAGCTTCCTCCACCAGAGCGCCTACATGCAGCGGTGGTTCTGCGCCTCCGGCAACTGCCAAGGCCAGCATGAACAACAACGGCCGCATGCTCATCCTTCCCATCGAATCTAGCATACGGGCGGACGTCGATCAATAGAAATAGACTATCTCCTGCCTGCAACCCTAGCTGTGAATGCAAGGCAACGCAATTTCGACCGCTGTATAATGATCGGTGAATTCGCATGTTCTAGGTGTGAGTAGGCTACGGCACCGGCGGTAGAGTCGGCGCCTGCGTCTGGCTTCATGAGGCATTGCCGGTTTTGGGTAACTCCACTGATAAATTGTCGCGCTTCCTGCTGACCATTCCCGCGCTTCTGGCAGCGGGTATAGTCCTCACTTCTTTCGATGGACGAGGCCAGCCGGCGCATCCGATCGGCGTGGAAATCATCATTGTCAAGTCCATGGAGGATGCCCAGCGCGTTCACGATAGGCTGCGCGGCGGGGCCGACTTTGCGCAACTCGCGAGTGAGCAGTCCATCGACATCAATACGGCAAGCGACGGCGGCTATATGGGCGAGGTGGACCCTCAAACTCTGATCGCGGGTCTGCGCGATGCCATTCGCGATCTGAAACCGGGGCAGTTCTCGAATGTCGTCAAGGTTCCCATGGGTTATGCGATCCTGAAGCTCCTCAAGGGTCAACAGAGTTCATCGCCGTCGTCCGCGCCGCAGAACGCCGTCTCCTCAACGGGCGGAATGGCCGCCGTCCTCGCCGGCGACTGGCGTACGACATACGACAACTCAGGTTACAGCCCGTTCCTGACGGAAATGCTGCGCAGCATTCAGGGGAATCCCAGCTTTGGAGAGGACCTTCAGGAAGCGTGCAGGGTGCGGCACCAGGCTCCCCTCGACGCCATCGAGACCCTGAAAACGGCTCTGGCCTCTCACGAGTCCACCGCGGCTCCACACGAGGTTGCCTCCGCCCGGCATCTGCTCGGACTTCTCGAAGCCTCGCAGGGCCAGATCGATGAAGCCATTGAGCAATGGGAAGAAGTCTATCGGATTTCCCGCCACGATTCCGCCGCCGTGGGGCAAGGCATGGAGGAAGTACTCGGCTCTGCTTACTTGCACCGCACTCAACTCGCCGATCGCAATAGCCACGTACCGATCAATGAAGACTGGCTGATCCCCAGCCACCCTGGCGGCCCGCTCCAGCGGCCCGAAGATGTGCGCAAGGCCATTTCGTACTTCGCTGCCGCATTGCGGCGCGATCCGGAGAATATCGAACTGAAGTGGTTGCTGAATGTGGCCTACATGACCGCGGGAACGTGGCCTTCCGGCGTTCCCCAAGAGGTTCTCATTCCGCCCTCGGTGCTGGCGTCGAAGGAGGACATCGGCAAGTTCCTCGACGTGGCTCCGGCCGCGGGCGTCGCGGTCATCGGCGAGTCTGGCAGCGTGATTGCCGACGACTTTGACAACGACGGCCTGATCGACCTGGTCCTGTCCAGCATCGAAGACTGCGAGCCCCTCCGTTTCTTCCACAATAACGGCGATGGAACGTTCAGCGATCGCTCCGCGCGGGCCGGCTTCACGGACCAGACCGGCGGCCTCAATATTATTCAGGCCGATTACAACAACGACGGCTGCATGGACATCCTGGTGCTGCGCGGCGGATGGGAGTTTCCCCGCAGAAGATCTCTACTGCGGAACAACTGCGACGGCACCTTTACCGATGTGACCGCCCAGGCCGGACTGCTCGAGCCGCTTCGCTCCTCGCAAGCCGCCGTGTGGACCGATATCGACAACGACGGCAACCTTGACCTGTTCATCGCGAATGAGAGATCCCCGTCGCAGCTTTTTCTGAATAAAGGCGATGGCACGTTCATCGATATCGCGCGCGAGGCCGGTGTCGATCGCATCGCTTTCAGCAAATCCATAGTCGCCGCGGACTACGACAACGACGGCTACCCCGATTTCTACGTCTCCAATCAAGGCTCGCAGGGTTTTCTCTATCACAACAATGGCGACCGCACGTTCACGGAGGTATCCGGCACGGCGGGCGTGCGTTCCCCACGGGCCAGTTTTGGCGCTCTTTTCCTCGACTACGACAACGACGGTTTACCGGACCTGTTTATCACCAGTTACTTTACCTCGGTCGAAGAGTCGGTCCGCAGTTATCTCGGCCTGCCCCTCAAAGCCGGCACCTTGCAGCTGTACAAGAATAAGGGGGACGGCACGTTTCGTGATGTTACGGCGGAGGTGGGCCTCGATCGTATCTTCATGCCCATGGGTTGTAACTTCGGCGACATCGATAATGACGGCTTCCTGGATATCTATATGGGCATGGGAACTCCGCCGTTCTCGGCGATTTTGCCGAACGTGCTGTTACACAACAAAGACGGCAAGAGATTTATCGACATTTCCACATCCTCCGGTACCGGAGCCATCGCCAAAGGGCACGGTGTTGCATTCGCCGATCTGGGCAACAACGGGAATGAAGATATCTTCGCCAACATGGGTGGCGCGGAGGTTGGCGACCAGTTCACGTCGCGTCTCTTCCGCAATCCCGGCAACCACGGGAACAATTGGATCACGCTCAAACTGGTGGGTGAAAAGTCCAACCGCTCCGGCATTGGCGCGCGCATCACCGTGACGGTGAACGACCCCGATCGCGGCCACCGCAAGATCTACCGGACGGTGGGAAGCGGCGGGTCGTTCGGCGCGTCCCCTCTCGAACAGCACATCGGGATCGGCCGATCGGTCCGCATCGAGACCATCGAAGTATGGTGGCCAGCTTCGAAGACGCGCCAGGTCTTTACCGACGTTTCGCCTAATCAGTTCTTGGAAGTCAAGGAGTTCGCCAAGTCGCCCAGAAAACTAACCCGCCCTTCGTTCGAGTGGGGAAATATTTCGCGCAGCGCCCGGCCCGCGGCGCCAATGCCGAAGTAGGCTGGCTGCATGCAAACCTTCCGCATACGCGCCCTGGAGAGAGGAACGTCGCATGCAAACCGTAGCAAACCAGCGTACGCCGCTCGCCGTAGCGGAGCCTTTCCCGCCGGCGGCCGTCGACCGGCCCGCGCTCTCCGAGAGAACCGCCGATTTCAAGCGGTTTTCCGGCGACGATATGTTTGTGATTTACCGGCCGCTGAAGACGGAGCGCGACGGCCAATGCATCAATTGAGCGATGCCGCCTGGACCTTGATGAAGAGCCCCCAGCCAGGCGAAGGACTGCTCTCCTGGACTCGCGTATCCGTCCGCACTCCGGCTGAATTGGGCGTCGACCGGCACACCGCTCCTCCGGCGGAGACGATTCTTACGTTGTTGTGTCGATCGAAGAGCCATCCCTGGCCCCTCGCCTCAGCGGCAAGGCGATCGTCAAGTGGATCGGGACAATCCGATTACATCCCCGGAACCTCGAGAACTCTAGATGCCGGAATAAGCCAGGGAAGGCAAATAGGATAGACATGAAAACGAGAACCGAGTTTGTTCTAAGGGTCGCACTGGCGCTCACGCCGGTTGGCGCCACGTGGACGATGGCGCAACAGGCCGGGGCGGTGCGCCATGTTGCTCCACCCAGGCCAGAAGGCCCATGCGATATCTATGCCGCGGCCGGCAACCCCTGCGTGGCCGCTCACAGCACCACGCGCGCGCTTTACGCCTCCTACAACGGAGCGCTGTACCAGGTTCTGCGCCAGTCAGACGGCAAGACCTTGAACATCGGCGTCGTCAAGCCCACCGCGTCGCCGGTCCCGGATGCAGGCGGATACGCCGACGCGGCCGCGCAGGACGCGTTCTGCGCCAACACGTACTGCTGGATCGCCACCATTTACGACCAGTCCCCCAAGCATAATGACCTCACCCAGGCGCCCCGCGGCGGATTCAGCGGCCCAGCCATGGGTGGGTTTAACAACCTCCCGATCGCCGACATGGCGCCGATTACGATCATGGGCCACAAGGCCTACGGCGTCTTCGTCGAGCCGGGCATGGGCCTCCGGAACGACAACCCGAAAGGCACCGCGGTCGACGATCAGGCTGAGGGGCAGTACTGGGTCATTAACGGCCAGCACTACAACTCCGGCTGCTGTTTCGACTACGGCAACGCCGAGATCGACAGCCGCGACGACGATAACGGCACCATGGAAACCACCTACTACGGCGACGCTCCTTGGTGGTATCACGGGAATCCCCCTGGCCCTTGGATCATGACTGACCAGGAAAACAACCTGGTTGGTTGTGTCAACCCGGATGGATCCAAACTCTGCGCACGCCTGCCGAACATCACCTGGCGATTCGTGACCGCGATGGCCAAGGGCGAACCGCACCACTGGACCTCCATGGGCGGCGACGCACAGCGGGGCGCCCTGTCGGTCATGTTCGACGGACCGCGCGTCGATTCCACCTATGACCCGATGCGCAAGCAGGGGGCCATCCTCCTGGGCAACGGTGGCGACAACAGCAACGGCTCGCAGGGCACCTTCTATGAAGGCGCGATGACGGCCGCGGGCACCTTCCCGACGAACGCCACTGACCAACTGGTGCAGGCCAACGTCGTGGCTGCCAAGTACGACGTGGCGCGGCTGAGCTTGGCGCCCGGCCCAGAGGGCACCCCGGCGACTGCCACTCCGCCGGGACTCCAGACGTTCTCACCGCGGTCCTCCGAGGACACCACCGTGACGTTCACGAATACCACGGGTGCGCCCGCGACGCGCGTCAAGTTGAGCATTGCCGTGCCCGCGGGGTGGACCTCCGTGGTCTCCGGCGGCGCCGAGACGGCGAAGACGTTCACCGACCCCATCGCGCCCGGTGCAACCGTGAACGCGACCTTCAAGGTTACCTCCGGGCCGGCGGCCTTCAATGGCGACCTCGTCGGCAATGTTTCGTGGACGACAAACGGCAGGGCGCAATCTGAGAAAATTGCCGAAAAGGTGCGGAACGTCAGCCCGGTCAAGATCAACGAGTTCCGCGTTAGCGCTTCCGGCAATCCGACAAACTCGTTCATCGAACTTTACAACGCCGGCTCGAGCGCCGTCGACATCTCCAACTGGACACTGACCGAGCACCCGGCCCAGCAGGCCATCTTCTCGAACGTGAGAATCCCGGCCGGGACGAAGCTCGCGGCTCATGGGTTCTACCTGCTCGGCCTCTCCAACTCCGGGCTGGCCGTCGGCGCGCACAAGGGCGATATCACCGTCTACGTCAGGAGCACGGCCAGCATGAACGTCGGCGATACCATCGGCGTCGACACCGGCTCCGCCGTGGAGACGCGCAAAATCGCTAGCGTCGGGACGGCGGCCGGCAACACTACGACGCTGTGGCAACCCCTCCCCGAGGGTCCGATTATCACGATCCCCGCCGGCTCTACCAGCCTGCCGGTCACGAGCGTAGCCGGTTTCTCGGTTGGCGAGAAGGTCGCCATTGGCCACGGGGCCACCTACCCGGTCGTCTCAAAATCCACGGAGCAGTACGAAGTAGCGACGGTTACCGCGGTCGACAAGCCGGGCACGCAAGCCTTCCTGGGGGCGGACGCGCACGTGGGCGAGACCAACATCAAGGTGACGAACGTCGCCAACATCTCGATTGGAGACAAGATCCGGTTGGACATCGACAGCGTGGGTCATGGCATCGAGACCGTTACGGTGACGAAAGTGGGCACGCAAGCGAACCGCACAGCGCTCTCGGCTGAGGCGAGCGCAGGCGCGACCAATATCAAAGTCCGCGGCGTGAACGGTTTCACTATGGGCCACAAGATAACCGTTGGCACCCCCGCTAACCGGGAGACGGTTACTATCGCCGCCGTCGGCGCCGCGGGTCCGACCGGCGCCGGCGTGGACTTTACGCCGGCCCTCGCCCAGGCGCATGCCAACGGCGAGGCCGTGGTAGATCCGGGCGCGGGCCTCGATATTGCCGCCCCACTGAAGTTCAAACATGCGGCCAACCTCCCCTTCAACAACCGGGGAACCGGGATCTCCTTCAAGCCGCCGGCGGCCTTTGCCCACTCGAGCAACGAACCTATCCAACCGCTCGGCACAGGAATTACGCTCGACGAGCCCCTGCTCAAGGACCACCCGGTCGACGCAGTTGTGCGCGATGCCGCCGTGACGGCCGCGGGCTACCAAGGGACGCCCGAGCCCAACCAGTGGTTCGGCGGCCCGGCCCTCTCCCCCGCGGCCGGCAACATGGTGCTGCGCAACGCCGCCGGCTTGGTGGTCGATAGCCTCAACTACGGCGGCCTCGTCGACCCATGGGCCGCCGAGGGTTACCAAGCCGCTTCCGGATCGGGGCAGAGTGGCTGCCGCGTCCCTGCGCCCGACTCGGGTGGCTTCGGTGGCTTTGGGCCGGGCACCACGGCCGCCAGTTCTACCAACAGGAGCGCGGGCCGCTTCCCGGACGGCGCCGACAACGGCAGCAACTGCACCGATTTTCTGCTGCAGACCGCCACCACCCTGGCGGCCGCTTCCGCCGCCGGTGCGACCAATATCAAAGTCGTCAGCGTGGCAGACTTCGCCGCCGGCCAGACGATTATGATTGATACTGGCGCGAGGCTCGAGACGGCCATCATCGCGACCGTTGGCGCGTCAGGCGCCACTACAGTGGGCGCCGCCACCGAAGTGGGAGCGACCGTGATACCAGTGACCAGCGCGATCGGTTTTACCGCCGGCCAGACCATCGCCATTGACAGTGGAGCGAACCAGGAGACGGCCATTGTCGCCTCCGTGGTGAGAGGCGGCAGAGGCGGCAGAGGCCCCGGCGGCGCCACAATCACCTTGACGGCGCCGCTCGAGTCCGCGCATGCTGCCGGAGCACAAGTCTCCGGCAGCGGCATCACCCTCGCCGCTGCTTTGACCAAGGCGCACGAGAGCGGGGTGCAGGTGGCCGGCGACGTCCCCACGCCCGGTGCGCCCAACCAGTATTCCAAATCCGGTAGAAGGCAATAGAAGGAACACAAAAGGGAAGCCGCTGATGGTCCGGGAACCTGCGCTCAGCGGCTTCCGGCGTTTTGCGGAGATCATCTCCGCTGCGCGGCGTCCCAAGAACCGCCGGCTTCGTCCCAAAGTCTCTGTCCAAATCGGAGCAAGCCCTTCATAATTGAGACCGTACTGCTAACTGCTGCCCTTGACTCGGTTCTGGGCGGCACCGAGACGACGGACGAAGGCGGGCAGGGCCACTCCGGTCGTCCCCCCAGGCGACGCCGAAGAGGAGCGAGAGCGATATGAAGACAGCAGCGCATTCACGCAGGGACTTCCTGCTCGCTTGCGGAACGGCCGCGAGTAGCACGGGGATCGCCGCGGCATCGACACGGCCCGCTGTGAGCGTGGTAAAGATTCGGAACGGCAATGTCACCAGGGCTGTCGAGAAGGCTATCGATCTCCTCTGCGGCATTCGGGGCGTTGCAGGCGACCGGGAACGGATCATGCTCAAGCCGAATCTGGTCAGCACCGCTGCTCACGCCACGACTAAGCCCGAGGTCATCCAAGCCCTGGCTCAACTCATGAAGCGTGCCCGCAAGCAAGTGCTGATCGGCGAGGGCTCCGCCGCGGCGCCCGGCTTCAACTATCAGCACCCGGACACCTTCCGCACCCGGAAGCGGGAAATCCTCGATCCCATGCAGGATTTTGTTTTCAAGCAATTGGGCTACACCGATCTGGCGGAACGGCTCCGCGTCCCGCTGGTCAATCTGCACTCGGGCCCATTGGTGGACGTGAAGGTGCCAGACGCGTTCGTGTTCCCCACGCTCACGATCCACCGGGCGCTTGCCGACATCGATCTCCTCTGCTCCGTACCTATGATGAAAACCCACCAGTTGGCTCAGGTCACGCTGGGGATCAAGAACCTGGTGGGCGCGTTTCCCGGAACGATCTACCAATCCGTTCGCGGGGCAATGCACGATGCGGCTGCAAAAGTGGAGCCGTCGGGTACAGCAGCCGCGATTGTGGACATGATGCGAGCCAACAAGTTGGGGTTGGTGGTAGTGGATGCGTCCACGGCGATGGAAGGCAATGGTCCGACCGATGGCACGCTGGTCAAGATGGACCTGATTGTGGCGGGTACGAATCCCGTCGCCACGGACATGGTGGCCTCGAACATCATGGGCTTTGAGCCCACGGAAGTGCCCACCTTTGCCTGGGCCAACAAGGCCGGATTGGGGCCGGCGGTGCTCGATGAAATCGAGGTCCGGGGCGAGAAACTCGACGGCGTGCGGCGCATGTTTGTGAAGCCCCGGATCAATGCGTGGAATAGCATTCGGACGCTGTGGGCATTTAAGGAAATCTGAAATGAAACTGAACCGCCGGGAACTCCTCGCCGTGGCAGCCGGGTTCTCCGCCTCGCGACAAGCCGCTGCCGCCCAGCTCGGTTTTCCCGCCACCACTCACGAGCATCGGCCCGCCATCCAACCGGATTTGATCTATACCATGCCCGCGCACTTCGGCGGACGGAAAGCAGTGCCGGCGTACTACTACGGCGATGTTCTCACCCTGTTCGTCAGCTACGCGACCGACGCCGATGCCGTGGCTGCGTTCCTCCCCGAACCGTTCGAAGCGCCCGATCCGCCTGTCGTGACTGTGTATTACCAGCGCTATCGCAAGGTGGACTTCCTGGCCGGCCGCGGCTACAACGTGCTTGGGGTAAATCTGGCAGCGGCATTTCGGGGCCGCTGCGACAAAGTGGCCGGGGACTACGCCGCCATGCTTTGGGAGAACAACACCATTCCCATCCTGGGCGGCAGGGAGTTCCTGGGCGCGCCAAAAGTCTACGCCGAGATCCCCGATCCCCTCGAGGAGGCGGATGGGTGGTCGTTCCACTGCTCCCTGTATGGCCACAGGATGGTCGAGGGCCGCCTGACGGATCTGAAGGCTCTTGACGGCGGCCAACTCCGGAAGGCGGCGGAAACCACTAGGCCGTGGATGTGTTGGAAGTTGATTCCGAACGCCTCGGGTGGAGCGGACTTGAGCTACCCGACCGCAGTGACGTCCAAGTGCAACTACACATTGGGCTGGTCGGCTGCCGGCAGCCACCGGTTCTGCGAGACAACCTGGGAGGCAGTCCTCGAACACCACAAGCCACTCGAGTGTCTCCGCACACTGGCATGCAAGGCGCCCGTGGCCGCGGGCGCACTGGAAGGTAGCATGGAACTGCATGTGCACGCCTGCCGGAAACTGGAGTAGCTCAAGGCGGCAGGGACGGTCTTCCGGGAGCGCTAAGGTGCCTGCCGGCCGCCATGGCAAGGCTGCGAGGGTCAAGCGGGTCGACTCGCCGATGGCTTTCGCGCTACCGTGGATCTTCGAGCGATCGATGGCCTTATGAAGCGCATCAGGCTACATATCTTCCTCTACTTCACTGCGACCATGCTTCTGTCGGTGGCGTACGTCGTCCTGGACCGGCTCGCGAGAGGGCAATCGAGTGATTGGCAAAAGGTTGTCCTGGAACAGGCGACTGGTTTTTACGGCACGGCGGTCCTGCTTCCGGCTATCATCTGGAACGCGAGAAAACATCCTCCCCGGCTGTCGCCGGCGCGCATTGGATTGCACCTGGCAGTGTTGTTGAGCTTTTCGGTAATCCATACGCTCTGGAACTGGGGCACGCGCCTTCTACTATCCCCTTTGTTGGGACTGGGACGGTATGACTACGGCCGGATGCCGCTGCGGTTCCTGATGGAGCTTCCAGCGGATGTGATCGTTTACGTGCTGTGGATCGGCGCCTACATGGTTTATCGTCAGTGGATGCGCACCAAGGAGATGGAGATGGAATTGGTTTCGGCGCGGCTTGAAAGCCTCAGCCGCCAGCTGCAACCCCATTTCCTCTTCAATGCTCTGAACGCGATTTCGAGTGTGATGTATGAAGACGTGGTCCGGGCCGACAGGATGCTGGACGGGCTCGGCGATTACCTCAGGGCCACTTTGCGGCTGCCGGATTCTCCTCAAATTCCTCTCTCCACGGAATTGGCGCTGACACGGCAATACATGGAAGTCATGCAGGCTCGGTTTGAAGAGAAGCTGCATTTCTGCATTCGTTGTGACGCGAGAATGGAGAATACTCTCGTGCCAGCGCTCCTTCTGCAACCGCTCGTTGAGAACGCGTTCGAGCACGGCCAAGATCCCGCTTCCGGGCGGCTTCACATCGACATTCAGGTCGAGCGCGATGGCCCTCTTCTGCGCATCGCCATCCGGGATCATGGACCTGGCCCGCCCCTGTCTCCGCACGGTCGAGGCTTGGCCAACGTGCAGCGACGGCTGCAGGCGATCTACGGTGACGATGCGCGCATGCATCTTGTCCGACATCCTCAAGGTGGGGCGTTGGTTGAAGTCCACCTGCCGGCATGATCAAAGTCTTCTTAGTCGAGGACGAGCCACCCGCGCTGCGCAAGCTGGAACGGATGGTCGCGATGCAACCCGATCTCCTGGTCTGTGGAACAGCATGCACCTGTGCAGAAGCGATTTCGGGTATCCGACGCACGCTTCCTCAATTGGTAATCCTGGACGTGCGTCTGCCGGATGGTACTGGGTTGGAAGTTCTGCAGGCGCTGAACGAGCCAGGCGACCTGCAGGCAGTTTTCTTGACCGCCTACAGTCAATACGCCATCGATGCCTTTGACGTGGCTGCCTTGGACTACCTGCTTAAGCCCGTGTCTCAGGAGCGTTTCTTCCGCGCCATTCAGCGTGTGCGCGATCGGCTCGCCAAACCCAGCCTTGCGCCGGAGCGCAAGTTTGCCGAGCGATTTCTGGTCGAAAGGCACAAAGCAGCGTATTTTCTTCGAGTGGCGTCCATTTACCGAATAGCGGCCGACCGAAACTACGCCGTTCTTCACAGCACGGAGGGAGAGTTCGTCCTCCGAACGACGATGAACGCACTCGAGAAAAGGCTCGACCCGGCAGACTTCGTCCGGGTCAGTAGAAGTTCAATGGTCCGAATAGAATCCATCCGCAAAGTGCGGCGGCTCGGCAACCGGCGGTACGCCGTCGTCAGCAACTCAGGCGAAGAGGTGGCCTGTTCGAAGGAGTACTGGACCTCCGCACTGGACAGGTTGTTCCCGGCGTAAGGCATCACAGGCGCGCCGTCCGCCAGCCATTCCAGCTTCGCGGTCAGCCAACCGCCGCACAGGAAACCGAGAACGCGGCTTGAGAAAGTGCTCAGAACTCACCAGCGGGAAAACAATAACACCCGACCGTGTGAAATACAGCGACGATTTGTTTCGAGGCCGGCCGGTTCACCCAAACCCAATCTTCGCGGACAGCCCTGAGCCGTTCCCGCAAATTATGGCTAGCGACGAGGGCAATGAGGATCAGCAAGAAGCTAACCAACAGGGTAACCACGGAGAAGATCCATTGGGGTTCCACAGTCTGCCGGCCCGGCTCAGCCGCATCGATGGGCTCGCGATCGAATTTATTGGCCGCCCAGCTTCGCGGAGTGAACTCGGGCGCCGCAACTGGCGGTCTTCCGGTGGCACGAGCTGCTCGGCGATGCAAGGCGCTCGTCCGTCGCGGGTGTGAGCGCCGGAACGAGGGCTGCCCGCGGCGCCGGCGCCTACTGAATGGTCAATTGCGCGCTGTTCGATGTCTGGCCCGCGGCGGTAACCGTCAGCGTGACGTTGCCCGCGCCCTTCAGGGAGTACGGCAGCAGGATGTTGATCTGGTCCAGCCCGGGATACTGCGGCTGCCCTCCCGAGTACGCGGGCGCGATCTTCACACTGCCAACCTGCACCGTCACCTGCGACTGCGGCGCCCCGCGGATGCCGGTTCCGTAAATCAGAAGATAGACGCTGCTGGTGGGAGGGTCCAGGCTGACAGGCGCAGCGACCAGAGCTCCGGAACCGTTCAGTTGCACGGTCTGTACCAGACCGGTCTGATTGCCGTGCGCATCGTATTGTACGGCGTAGGCGTTGAGCAGCCCTCCACTCACTGTAAGAATGCCGGGTGCCACGGCCGCGACATTTACCAGGCCGCTCGATACAGCCCCATCGCTGCTGTTCACGGAAACATTGGCGGCTCCGGAGGCCATGCCGCCGGGCATTACGATATTCAGTTGCGACGGCGAGGCATAGTACAGCAACGCCGGCTGCGCCACTCCCGCGGAATCGGTGACGGTGACCGTGGTGCCGGCGAGCGTGGTCGGGGGCGAACTATTCAGTGCAGTCGCATTTGCCAGGTGCGTCCCGTAAACCGAAGCGATCGAATTGGGGGCAACTTGCGTTCCGCCGGTGGCCCAATTCAACGTGGCAGCCGGCAACGGTGCGTTGTTCAGGAGCGCGCAAAGATTGCCGCCGGAGCCTGCGATAATCAGGTCGGGCTTGCCGTCGCCATTGAGGTCGGTCACCGAGAGGGACTTGGGCGATGCGCCGCCATTGAAATGGACCTCGGGCTGGAACGTGCCGTCGCCGTTGCCCTGAAGGTAAGTCAAGTCCGTTTCGCCGCAGCAGTGCGCCACTACAATATCGGCTTTGCCATCGCCATTGAAATCGCGAACCACCACCGAAGCGGGACCGTAATCGGTCGGGACGAGGCGGGCTGGCTGGAACGTGCCGTCGCCGTTGTTGAGCAGAACCGCGAGGTAGTAGACAAAATTCCCATCGGTAGTCGCCACCACCAGGTCGGGTTTGCCATCGCCATTGACGTCGCCCACGGCAACGAAATTCGGTTCCACGCTGGCTGCGTAGAAGGTGGCCGGTTGGAATCCGCCGCTGCCGTTATTCAGATACACGTATACACCGCCTGGTGTTATGGGGGAATTCCAGGGCACTCCGGCATCTGCGACAACCAGGTCGGGCTTGCCGTCGCCGTTCAGGTCGGCCACAGCCATCGCGGTGGGCTGATTGCCTGCTGGATACGTCTTCTGCAGTTGGAACCCGCCGCTGCCGTTCCCGAAAAACACGGCAACGTTGGCCGTGCCCGTTCCGGGGTAGGGGGGCGCATTCGCAACCGCAAGATCGAGCTTGCCATCGCCGTTGAAATCCGCCGTTACGATGCTGGAGGGACCGTTTCCGGCCGACGCAAAGGTAAGGGGTTTTTGAAACCCGTTGGCCGAGTTCAGGAGGATTCCGAAGCTGTCGGAGCCGCTCTCCGCGACGGCGAGGTCGGGCCGGCCGTCACCATCGAAGTCGCCCACGGCCGCGGCGTTGGAGGTCAAGGTGGTGAGCAGGGTGGCGCTCTTGAATACGCCGTTCCCGGCGCCGGCGAAAAGATACAAGCCGCCACCGCCATACCCATCGCTCACGATCGCATCCAGTTTGCCGTCACCGTTGAAATCGGCCGTCGCGAGGAACGAGATGTTCCGGGCACCGCTGGTAGCGATGGTCGGCCCCTGGAATGTTCCGTCGCCGTTGCCCAGCAGAATGTCGATGTTTCCGCTATCGTGGCCGGCGCCGAAACCGCGGGCATCGCCGAGGCCCTGCACGATGTCGAGGTTGCCGTCGCCGTTGATGTCCGCCAGTATCAAGGACATGGGGTTATAGCTGACCAGGTACGTGTTTCCGACCGTGAACGAGCCATCCCCTTTGCCCAGTAGCACCGTGACCGAGTTCTCATAGGTATTGGCGGTGACCAGGTCCATCTTTCCATCGTTGTTGAAGTCGCCTGCCGCGATGTAGTAGGGTTGGTGGCCGGTCGGAAAGGACGTCGCCGCCCGGAAAGTGCCGGTGCCGGTGCCGAGAAGAATCGATACGGTGCCGTTGCCCGTGGCGATCGCCAGATCGGGATTCCCGTCGCCGTTCACATCGGCAATGGTCACCGAGGCCGGGTTCTTATCGGTGGCGTAGCTGCCGGCTGCCGTGAAGGTGCCGTCTCCCTTCCCCAGAAAGATGTAGACCGCGCCGGTGCTGGAGCCGCCGTCGGTGACTGCCAGGTCGAGGATGCCATCGTGGTTGATATCGAAAGCGGCGATGGAGGATGGCGCCGACCCGGCGGCATAGGTCACGGGCGCGGCAAACGTTCCATCGCCCTTGTTCATGAGGATGGCAATGCCTGATGGCGAATTGTTGGACCCGTCGAACGTGACTGCGATATCGTCCTTGCCGTCGCGATTGAAGTCGCCGGTCAGCACGGTGGAAACTCGCGCGGGGACTTGATAGGTGGAGTGACCGGCGAACAGGAAATTCGTGGTTGCCTGGTATAGAAAGACCTGATGGTCGGAGAGGTGGAGCTGCGCTACGCCGGGAGCGTTAATGCCGGTGAAATCGCCGAGCGCCAGCCTTTGCGCTGCAGGTCCGACGTTGGGCGGCGCTTTGGGTGTGGCCATGGAAAACACCGCGCCTCCCGTGATCAGTTGCAGAAGGCTTTCAGCGCTGTTCAGCAGCTTGTAAGGCGAGCTGAAACCGAACTGAAGTTCAACGTAGGCGTTGCTGGGCTGGCGCGCAAACACGATGGCGCCAGTTGTGAACGAGAACGCACTGATAGTGCGGGACGTTGCAAAGGGTGGAATAATCGCGGTGCTCTGGCTCGATACGATTACGACCGCCAGAATCAACACAAACCCAATTACGAGCCTGTACCCAATTCGTTTCATGGGCGAGACCTCCGGGCAGGGGAGTTGGAACGGGGACGGTACTTCGAGGCGGCCTGGGCCGGTACTGCATGATAGTCACACCTTGTGTCAGGCGCGCCTCGACGGGCTGATTCGAGAAGTGGTGTATAAAGGATTTCCACTCTGACTATCCTGGCCCGGGGCCGATTATACACCCAACCGCATCTTTTGGTGCTGTTTGCAGCATCGGCGCGAAACACGACTTCCTTGCCCAGCTTTGGTTGCCGCTCGATCTCCGGCAACAGCATGTCCTCCCAGGCACAACTTCCATCTGCGGGATCGGTGGCCTTGCCTCGCGTGGTTTCAGCCGTCCGTAAGGCGTCAATATGTCTTGACTGAATCGATGCGCCATGTGGAGCCACATCAGCCGCCTGAAGAAGGCAACGATTCGTTTTGGCGCGGTTTACGCGGGCGTACCGGCGTTAATACTGTGCTTAAGTGGCCGGGCAACTCAAGGATCGCATTCCGCATCTCGACGTCGAATTCGCCCATCCAGGAGTTCAGATATCGGTATCCCCACAACGACATGGTCGCTACAGCCAACCCCAGGGCCGTCGGCATGATGGCCTGCGATAAGCGATCCGCGAGGGCCGCCATGATCGCCGATCTCTCCCCATCGAATCCTGTGAACGAATTGTAGATGCCCCATACGGTTCCGAGCATTCCGAGGAATGGTGCAGTCGCCGCGATGGTGGCAAGCCCGGCCAGGCCGCGCGCCATCTTCCGATGCACTGAGGCCGCCGCCAGCTCCGCCGCAAGTTGGGCCAACGCTAGGGGCTGGTTCACTTCCAGATGGACACCGTTGATTCGGATTTGTTCCGGCGGGCAGGTGCAATTACGGCTCCAGCTCACCGCCGGCATCGCGCGCAACGCGTCCTTACCCGTCGGCGTCCCATCGGAACCGCATCACGGCCAGCGCGCCGAAGACCAGGGCGCAACCCGTGAGCAGCGCTATGGGAAGGGCGGCGGCCGAAAAGCCCAGCCCGCGCCAAGTGGTGGCGTCCAGGCCGTCCATGGCCCAGCGGGTCGGAATGATGACGGTCAGCTTTTGCAGCCACGCCGGGAAGACAAAGGTGGGGACCCAGGCGCCGCCCAGCATCACCATCAACAGGGTGGTGAGAATGGACAGGCCGCGGGTCGCTTCGGGGGTCTTGCCGAGCGCGGCGATGAGCAATCCCCAGGATGCCGTCATCAACGAGAAGGCCGCGCAGACGCCCAGGAACCCCGCCATACTGCCCTGAATGCGAACGTCGAAGACCACGCGCGCGAACCCGAACAGCACCATCAGAACGAACATCGAAGTGATCGCCGCGCTGGTGGCCCGGCTGCCCAGTAGAACCCCGCGCGAGAGAGGCGCGGCGCGCAGACGCTTCCACACGCCTCGCTGGCGCTGCAAAAGCAATCCGACGCCCACGTCGATCCCCACGAACAGGATGAACTGTATGCCCATCCCGCCAAAGGAATGCGCGTAACCGTTGTACTGGACGCCCGCGCCCGAGGTGACCGCTTCGGAGCGCATCTGGAAGGGGACCGTCAACCCCTCGCGCGGCGTCTCTTGGGCGGACCCTAGCCCGGCGGCATTCAATCCCTGGACGCCTTGCAGCAATTGGCGTAGGTTCTTCTTTTGTTCCGCCGGCATGGCGAATTGGTCCAGGCGTCCGAGTGTATCCTTTACCACGTCGCGGCCAGTCTGGCCGGTGAACATCTCCTTGCTGACGGCTTCCATGACATGACCGGTGAGGATCCCCTGGACCATGCTCATTTCCGCGCCATGCGACGGGTCGTACAACATCGCGATCTCCGGCTTTTTCTCCGGGCTGTTGAAGAAGGCCTGTCCCGCATCGGCACCGAAGTTCTTGGGGATGACGAAGGCAACGGTGGCCTTGCCCTTGCGTACGGCCTCGCGGGCAAGCTCCAGGTTGGAAGGTTTCACGTCCAGATACTTGTCGGCCGCCAGCCGGCGGACCATCTCTCGCGAGATCGCGCTGCCGTCCTGGTCGACGGACAACACGGCAATGCGGCTGGTTTCCGTCGAGCCGCTTCCGCCGAAAATGTAGCCGAAGAACGAGGCGATGGCGATGGGAGCGGCGATGCTCATCAGGAGCGCGCGCCGGTCGCTGGAAAAAAGCTTGAGGTCCTTGCGGGTCAAGGCCAGGAATGGTGTAAACATCAGTCGCGCAGACTCCTTCCCGTAAGCGCGAGAAAGACTGTTTCCAGGCTGGCGCGCTCGCTGGCCAAGTGCTGGAACGGATGGCCGCGCTCCACCAGCCACTCAAGAACTCCAGGCGAATCCGCCAGGTCGCGAATGCCGATTCGCAGCGTTCCGCCCCGCATTTCCACCGTCTCGACGCCTGGGAGAGCCTGCAATTCCTCGGGCCGGAGCCCGTCCTTTTTCGAATCCTCGAGTTCGACAGTCAGAAGATTGGCTACGGGCAGCAGGCGGTGGAGGCCCTGCATGGTGTCGTCCGCCATGACCTTGCCACGATCGACGATCACCATTCGGTCGCACAGGCGCTCGGCCTCTTCCATGTAGTGAGTGGTGTAGAGCAGGGTCTTACCGCGCTTCTTCAGGGTTTCGAGGTTGTCGAAGATGGCGTTGCGGCTCTGCGGGTCCACACCCACCGTCGGCTCGTCGAGCAGCAGAAGTTGCGGATCGTGCAGCAGCGCGGCAGCCAGGTTCAGACGGCGCATCATGCCGCCGCTAAACCCTTTCACCTTGTCTTTGGCGCGTTCGGCAAGCCCCACCAGATCGAGCGCCGCATCGATGGCCCGCCGCCGCTGCGGCCCGTCCATGCCATAGAGCGCCCCGAAAAGATGGAGGTTCTCACGGGCGGATATCTCGGGGTAAAGCCCGATATCCTGCGGGACCAACCCAATGTTGCGTTTGGCCGGGTCCGTGTCTCCCTGCAAACGCCGGCCGTCAATCAGCACTTCGCCCGAATCCGGGCGCAGCAAGCCGGCGATGATGGAAACGGTAGTGGTCTTGCCCGCGCCGTTGGGTCCGAGCAAACCGATAGTTTCGCCTTTGCCGGCCTTGAAACTAACGCCGTCCACCGCGACAATGGCGCCGTAGCTTTTGCGGAGCGCGATTACTTCCAACATGGTTTTTCGCTTGTGGGTATTGCTGTAAGGATACGACGGAAGTCCCCGAAAGTTCCCGCTGTTTGCGCATCGAGAACCACAAGGGTTGGCGTTCAAACGGGATTCCTTTCCTTCGACCCTTCCGGGCGGGAAAGTGGACCGGCGGAGTCCGGAATCGACTGAACTGGTCGACGAAAAGCGCGCCAGGCATTGTCGGCTGTAACGCCACCTATCGGCCACAAATTGCTCACCAGCCTGCAATTCGATGATCGGCACGCCGCCGAAAATCGTGGATGACTCTGTCGACCACCGGGAAAGAGGAAACCATCCCCTCTCGGAGAAATCACAGCCGGCGAGAACGCGCTAGTCGAGTGGACGTTCACACTCGCGCTGAGCGCCTGCGGTCTGGTGCGGATTTGAATTTAGACGCTAATGAGAAATCCCTAAGATCTCCTCCTTCGGCTCTAGGGGATTCTTGTGGTGCGTCGCCAAGCTCACGGGACGGATCTTCCGCCCAAACTTGCTGCCGAACCATTTCAGGTCTGGTGTAAACTCCTGTAGAAAGTTGTCCTGGGCCATGTTTGTGACATTGAAGACCAGGGCGCCGGCCAGGTTGCGGCCGGTTTTGGGCAACGGCTGCCAGCGGTTGGCAATCAACAGCGCGGCAGTCACCGCAAACACCCGGGAGTAGGCTGGCCGAGTCTTGCCGCTGGCGGTGCGGGCCGTAAACGTGGATCCTGCGGCGTGCAGGCCCCGTTTCACCAATCCTTGGGAGGTTGAGGGCCGGTAGCGGGCATCGTCGCCAATGACCGCGCCGCCGACAAATTCGAGAGTGTTGTTGATCACGCGCCGGCCGTAAACCGAAGCGAGAGATTCGTCGAAACCTGACACCCCGGTACCCCACTTTCTTATGCCCTTAAAGACGAAATCGTCAGCCGCCACGCCTTCCACTAGCCAGAAGCGGCCCCAGGGGTCAGTGTACGTTTTTTGGACGTACCGTTCTAGCCGGGCGCGAAAGTCAGATTTTGGCTGAACAACTGGCTGCAACGTGGTCTGCGGGTAAGCGAAGCTAGCAGCGCAAAAGAACACCCGAAACAGGCACTTCATCTCGCCCTCTGCTCATCGACGACACACGATTCGCCAGCAACGACGTGGTGAAGGCCAAACCGGTCACGATCGCTAATTTCGTTTGTTTGTTCCTCTTCTATCGCACGTATGTGTCGCGACTTCTTTGCCAGTGCACGATTGGCACCATCAACAGCCGCGCGGCGAGGGCAACGCGCCGATTGTGCAGGCAAAGGGGGTTGTGGGAGCTTTCGGCAGCCTGCGCCAGGATAACGGGCGCTGGAAGAAAGGCGGGGCGGCCACAACAAATGCAGGTCCTGCTACAGCAAGTGCAAGTCTTGCCCGACACATGGGTTTTCTTGCGCCGGGGGAACACGCCATACCAGCATTAGATTACTATCAGTCGCGT
>Ga0326728_10002368_pt1 | contig 63058 bp, 41 predicted proteins | sample MB3enrmetagenome_FD_207602 | JGI IMG/M metagenome (GOLD analysis project Ga0326728, IMG submission 207602) | Lab enriched peat soil microbial communities from McLean, Ithaca, NY, United States - MB31MN | ecosystem: Environmental > Terrestrial > Soil > Wetlands > Peat | place: USA: New York...
ATCTGCGCAAGCGACTGGTTGCAATCAACAAGCTGGCCATCCAGCGTGGTGCGAAACACGCCCGCCATGTTCCGCTCAAACAACAGGCGGTAACGCCGCTCACTGGCACGGAGCGCCTCCTGGGCTTTCTTGCGTTCACTGATGTCGCGAGCCGCGCCTTGTATTCCCACCACCTTGCCGTCTTCAGCGATTAGGCGCGTGCTGACTTCGACCGGAATCGCGTGGCCATCCTTGGCGACGAATTCTATCTCGTAGGTAGTGCTCGTACAGCCTTGGAGCTTCAACTTCGTCATATCGTTAGCCCGCTCCAGTGACTCCGCACTGAGCAGGTGGGCGAAATTCCTGGTCAGCACTTCATCGCGGGTGAAACCCGTAAGGGTTTCCGCAGTCCGGTTCCAGGAGGTAATGGTGTAGTTGAGGTCGTGGGTATAGATGGCGTCGGTGGAGTTTTCGAAGAGATCAACGAATTGTTTCCTCAGGGCCGCCTCGCGCCGAATCCATTCCCGTAAGGTTCGGGACTGCTGCCGCACCAGGGTACGGAGAATCGCGCCCCAGACGATCCCGCCGCACAAGAAAGCGGCGGTGACGGCCAGCAGCCAGAGTTCAAGGCTAGGGAACATCAGCGAGCCTCTCCAACTGGGGCTTCAGGTGCACCTCGAAACAGTCAGGACAGACTCCATGGCTGAACTGGGCCTCGGAATGGCCGGCCACATAGGCGTCCACTTGTTCCCAGTAGTTTCGGTCATTGCGAATCTTTTTGCAGTAAGAGCAGATGGGGAGCAGTCCTTGAAGCAGTTTCACTCGCTGCAAGGCCTCTTCCAGTGCTTGATTGCGGTCCAGCAGGGCTTTCTGTAATTGCACAACCCGCGCGCCGGCGTGCAGCCGGGCGCGCAGTTCGCGAGGATCAAAGGGCTTTGTGACGTAATCGTCGGCCCCGGCTTCTAGCCCCTGGACGACATTTTCAAGCCCCCCGCGCGCCGTAATCAAGATCAGATAGGTCGGGGCGCTCAACTGTGGGGCGCGCATGCGGCGGCAGATTTCCAGGCCATCGACCCCCGGCATTACCCAATCCAAGAGGGCGATTTCGGGAGGATTCGACCCTTTCAAGATGCGCAGGGCCCCGGTACCCTCCTCCGCTACCAGAACCTCGAATCCCCAATTGCCCAGAGTCACTTGGATCAGATGCCGCGTCGTGGCTTCGTCGTCGGCGATCAGGACCCGCATGGTACTCCTCCCGCGTCTACCTTACCCCCGTGGTCCGAATCTTCATTTGGGGCTCGGAGACTCAACGACTCGGGCCGGCGTAATGCCACGGAGAGTTCCTCGAGGGAGTAGGGCTTGCCGATGAAACCTACGGCGCCTGCCAGGCGCGCGTCACGGACCACCTCGGCCGAAATATAGCCCGAGGAAAGAAGCACTTTTAGGCCGGGCTTGATTTCGCGCAGCCGCCGGCAGGTCTCCAAACCCGTGATGCCGGGCATCACCAAATCCAGTAACACGATATCGATCCGGCCGGAATGCGATTGAAAAACCTCGCAGGCCTGTTGGCCATCCGCGGCCGTAAGCACCTCATAGCCGAGCCTCGTCAGTCCCTCCTTGGAAAACGCCAGAACCATAGGCTCGTCGTCAACGACCAGGACCGTTCCGCTCCCGGCTTCGAGTGAAGAACTTCGAGTCAAGCTTCGTTGTTCCACGGGAGGAGCCTTCAGCGGCAGGTGGAGGGAAAAAGCGGATCCCAGGCCAACCTCGCTTGCCACCTGCACGAACCCACCCGCACTGCTTGCCATTCCATACACCGTCGATAGTCCCAGCCCGAAACCTTTGCCGGGTTCCTTGGTGGTGAAGAAGGGATCGAAGATCCGGCTCAACACCTGCGGGGGCATGCCGACACCCGTGTCTCGAACGGTTATGCACGCATAACTACCCGGCAGGCAACGGCTGGGAAGCGCGGGATCATTCTCGCGGTGCACTACCCGCAAACTCTCGAGCGTCAAAACTCCCCCCTCGGGCATGGCATCTCTGCCGTTAATGCACAGATTCAGGACCGCCTGCTCGAATTGCGCAGGGTTGGCGTCAACCCAGAGCGGACCGGACTGGCTGCGAGTTCGTACTTGAATGCGACGGTCAAAGGTGCCGGTGATGATCTTCACAACTCGACCCAGGACATCCCCTACACGAATGGGGAGTGCTTCTTGCTTTCCTTGCCGCGCCAGGCCAAGTAGCTGCCGGGTAAGTTCGGAGCCTCGCTGGGCGGAGTGTTCGATCATTTTCACGAACTCGATCAGTGGATCGGAAGGAGCCAGGCGCAAGCGCACAATCGAGGCGAAGCCCAGAATGACGCCCAGCAGGTTATTGAAATCATGCGCCATACCGCCTGCCAGCGTGCCAAGCGCCTCGCTTCTCTGTGCATGGGAGAGTTTTTCCTGGAGTTTGCAGCGCGCACATAACTCAGGCCGCTCCGGAGATGCCTTGCCAGAATCTCCAACCTGGCCAACCTGGCCGCCCGTGGAAGCTGCGGAAGGACAAGTGTCGATGCAGAGATTAGCAAACGACACTTTGACGGTTTGTTCCGGCATTCCAGACCTCAATGTGGTTTTTCGGCAAATCAGGCTTTAATCTTGAATGGGAGCCAGGACGTAGAACCGCTGCGGCGAAGGGCAAACCGTGTAGGTCCGGGTTTCGGGCTTTCTTATCGTTTAGACCGAAATATCAAGATGATGCTTAGGCTCAGTGTTCGCCGGTTCGTCATCCTCCTGATTCGTTTCCAACTCGAGACTCTGTACTGGAGGCCGGTTCTCCTGGTGATGACGTGCTTCATGTGCCGGTGGCCGCCGCTCGTCTTCAGCGCGAGTGGACCCAGGGATGGGAGCGGTTGAGAACTCTTCCATGGGGCAACCTCCTGGCAACCTGTCACACCCGAGGGTCTCCAAGTCTGCGAGCACCGGATGCCGGGCCCTGCATCACTCTCCGCCAAGCAAGTCGGAAGACATGGCTTGAGCAATCTGTTGGCCGGACACGTTGTAGCTGCCGGAAGTGATGGCTTTTTGGAGCGCAGCAACACGCTCCAGTCTCACGTCAGGCACTGCCGCCAGGTCAGCCTTAAGTTGTTGAACTTTTCCGCCGTCCATCGACAACTGAGCCGAGTCCGGAGTGAGTGCTACGGTTCCTCCCCGATTCTGGGCCGGCGCCGAGCCAGCCGTGCCAACTCGTTGTGGCTCAGCCTGTTGCGGGAATGTGAGGGGCGCATCAATCTTCATTTTGTTCAGTCTCCTCCAATCTCATTCCCTTTATCGGCAACAAGCCCAAGAACTTTAACGGCGGGTGAGGAGGGTCGGTGATTGTTCGCAGGAGGAAGATTCCAGACTTCGACCCATCTTCTGCCAAATATCGGAAGTGGGTAACGATCATTCGTGCGATACCCAAACCTCCCTTCTGCGCTATAGCTTCCTCGACGCCCGCGGTCCCCAGGCTACAAGGCGCAGGCGCGCATCTGGCCAGATAAGGTTATTCCCCGTTATTCTCCTGCCAACTCCGCTTGCAAAAGGCCCTTGCCGACCACTTCCGCCTTGAACACCCGCTGTGTGTCCAGATTCCTGACTCGAATGACCTGCCCTTGGGCGCCGGGTTCGAGCGGAGTAACCAGCGCGGTCATGCGCAGCGTCTGCGTTTCAACCACTAACTTTGGCGGTTTTCCCTTGGTGACCAGAATGATGGCTGGCGACGCCACCGGCGGGGTAAACCTGGCCTTGTCCGCAGGGACACCGGACCGGCTGCCGATGAGCAAGCCCGCAAAACTCTCTTCCTCCGTCTTCGGAAGCCCCTCCGAGTTAAGGGGAAGATTGGCTGCTGGCCCGGCATCCGCGTGACTCGACCACAACCGGCCCGCGGTCCGGGGCGGTTCCTCAACGGTTACGTAAGACGGCAAGACTTGCGGCTCGTTGGATGTCCATAACAAAGAACGAATCTGCCGCCGGACGCGATCAGGCTCCATGCGTTTGACCACGAGCCCGGGATCCTGCTTAGTCACAACCACCGTCGCCTGATAGCTGGGCAATCTCTGTGGAGCCGCGCCCGTAGCGCTCAGTCCTTCTGCCGCCAAGAAGCTCTCGATCACCGTCCAGATCTCATCAGGTGAAAGGCGGCGTTGCTTCGAAGAAACAATCAGACGCTCAGGGAGTTCGAGTCGTTCCCAGATAGAAGGAAACTCGCGCAGTTGCAGCTCGATTTGGTCTTTGGATAGGACCCGTTGGCAGGCTGGATCCGGAGAGTCTCCCAAGGCGATCCGGGCGCCCATTTGCTCCAAATCGGCCGGAGCGTCCGGTGGAAGCAGATCCGAAAGTCTAATCGTCTCACCCTGCACCTCAGCGAATTTCGGAATGCGAATTCGAGGTTGAGGAGAGCTGGCCGCGCCCATCAGCGACGGGACCAAGAAAAGCGCCACAACTGCAAACTCCTGAACCACGTCGATGTTGGATTGTTCCAGCGTCCCTTGCTGGAGGGTGCCTAAACCTCCTGCATCCCCTGGATTGCCCACCACCGGTTCGCCCGAGGCGGTTGTCGGCGTCAACAGGTTCTGGCCCACGCTCTGTAGCCCGCCCGGGTTGGGAAAAGTGGCTAGTTGAACGATCCCGACTTGCTGAGACTGCTGTTGGCCCGGTAGCGTAATGGACACCGTTCCATCCGCGCCAACGGTGATGGTTTGGGCGTTGGAAGGAATGGTAATTGAGGGCTGCAAAGGATTGCCGGCCGCCGTCACGATGTTTCGCTGCTGATCCAACTGAAAGAAGCCGGAACGCGTGTAGGCGATCTGGCCGTCCGCTTGTCTGACCTGGAAAAACCCTTGACCTTGAATCATCAGGTCGAGAGGATTCCCTGTGTTGGCTGCGTCCCCTTGAGTCTGAAGGACTTCGGACGTGGCGGTGCGGGTTCCCAATCCACTCCGGAGTCCCGATGAGAAGTTCGTTTGTTGGGTCGCAGCCGCCCCGGGCGTCACCAAGTCCTGAAATAGAAGATCCTCAAATTGTAGTCTGCGGCCTCGGAAACCGGCGGTGCTGGCGTTGGCCAGATTGTTCGCTACATTGTCGAGGTTGTATTGTTGAGCGATCATGCCGCCGGCGGCAGTGTATAGAGCACGAAACATTTCCTTCTCCTCATTCAGCCGGCTGCTGAAGATTGCGCTTGTCCACACGTAGCGGCGGGTTTACCCCGCCATACGCCCTTTTCCATCAACGTCCAATCTCCGTGCAAGAACAGTGCAGCGGATCGGCCAAACCCCGAACGGCCGTATAACTCGTTGTGGGGCAGGAACTTAAACGATTCCCCGGCATGCAGGGGGGGTAAGGCGGGACGACTTCTGGTAAGGATTTGCCGGAAAACCAGGCTGCACTGGGCAAAGTCTTCCGGGGGTAAGCTGCTAGCCGGGTAACGCTAAGTTCTGTGGCGTGAGGACCGGCGTCTCCACGGACCTCAATTCCGCTGATCGCAGAGTTTCACCTTGCGCCAGGCGGAATGAAGAAAGAGGTTGACGCCGCTGCATCTATATATGTAGACTTATCCCGTTTAGGCTCGTGCGCGTCATGAAGGAGACATTCATGAAATCACTTCGAACGCTTTCACTTGCTGGTTTTCTCGTCCTGGCGCTTTTGGCAGCCTGCTTCAGCACTGGGGTGGCGAGCGGGCAAGATTCCAAAGGGCGATCAAGCAGTTGGGACAATCTTAGACCCCTGACCCCTGGTCAGGAAATTCGCGTCGTAATGAACAATTTCAAATCCTACCAAGGCGAGTTCGAGTCGTTGAGCGACAACGGGATTACACTTCGCCAAGCAGCGGGTGAGCGGACGCTGGCCCGCAAAGACATCTTTCGCGTTTCCCAGAAGATGGGGCATGACCACCGATCCCGAAACGCACTGATTGGCGCGGTCGTCGGAACATGGGCCGGCCTCGGGATTGGGCTGGCCGCTAATCAGGTCATATTTAGCCACGTAAACTGTACCTTGGGCCCCGCCTTCAACTGCGGTAACCCCCCGAATCCGCACTGGGACATCATACTTTCGTCTCTAGGTGTCCTGGCCGGCACGGCCATCGCCGCAGAAGTGCCGACGCATGGATGGCGTGACTTATACCGCGCCCACTGATGGCCCGCGGACAGGGGATAGAGCTTCCGACCCGTTTGAAGCCGCGGGCACCTGGAGCACGACCAGACCTGCCTGGCGTTGCGAGCGCCCTACAATCTTGCGCATCACGGAGGAAGCGTCCACAATCAATACACGTGCCGGTTTCATCCCTGTATCACCCCCATCTCACGGCGACGGGCAGTTCCAATAAATGCATAATCTCGGGAAACTCAAGCTCCAGGACCTTTGCGAGGTCGCTTTTTTCGGCGTCGATCCAGCTCTGAGTGGAGTTATCGAGGAGGTTCTTGTAGACGTTTAGGTCGGCGAGCGCGATTTGAGAAGGCGCTCCACCAACCCGTACCCCGTGCGTCTGGCATACCAGATCGGCAGCGACAACGATCTCCACCAGAGTCTGGTCGTAGCTTGCGTCCTGAGGCCGATGGTGATATTCCAGGACCTCGACAATCTGCGGCGCAAAGTTCCAACTGAGACCAATACACTTGCCCACCAGGCAGTGATCAACGCCGCTATATTGGCGCTCGAGCTCGACGGATTCTCCCCACGCGATGGAGCCTGGAGCGAGTTTGGGGTCTCGCGATCGCGCCGAGAGCAGGAGCAGAGGCAGAACCCCCAAGTCGTGGAGGAGCCCGGCCAGATACGCCTGCTCGGTCTCCAGGTAGCCGACACAGAATGCGCGGCGCTCACTCAGGGTCGCGGTCAACAAACTGTGCTGCCAGAAGGACTGCAAATCCGCGGAAGATAACAAATTCCCCAAATGCTGGACCAACGAACAGGTCAGCACCAGGGTCCTCAGCCGCTCCGTCCCCAAGAGTATGACAGCGTGTTCGATGTGCGAGACTCTCCCCCGCAGACCCAACATCGCCGAATTGCAGAGGCGGATGACCTGCTCGGCGAGGCTAGGGTCAGTTCGAATTACCCGGCAGACCCGCCTCAGGTCCACTGGGACACAACTCAATAGCGCAATGAGCTCAAAAATATAGGCGGGAAGAGTGGGCATGCCCTCCGCGAACATGGCGCGCACCCTGGCCTCTTGACTCTGTTCCTTCTCCAAACGCGCTGATTCCGCTTGGTTGATCCCTGCCGGCATGCCTGCCTCTCTTCTACAAGTCCATCGGCACGCAAAAGCAGGTCTTTAGGGTGGGGCGCCAGACGGTGGCGTGCAGTCCTCATCGCCTAGGGCGGCGTGACGGCAAACGGTTGTTTCCGATGAATCGGTTGGGGTAGAAAGGAAACGAGTGGAGATTAACCTTGCTTGGTTTTCTCACCCTGCAAAAGGCGATAGGCTTGGCTGCGAGAAATGCCTCGTGCTTTGGCAGCGGCCTTCAGAGCCGCGCGCTCATCGAGTCCGCGTTCGGCCATCAGTGTTTGGATTTCGGCCCGGATAGGCGATTCGGCAGGCCGGTCCTCTCCCGCCTCGGCGGCAGCCCCCACCAGGAGGGTTATTTCGCCTTTGATGGCTTTGACTTTCAGCCGCTCTAACAGCACGGAAACCGTGCCCCGCCAGAATTCTTCGTGAACCTTAGTCACTTCACGCGCCAAAACCACCTCGCGCTCTCCCAGAATGTCCCGAAGATCGCGCAGCATTTCGAGGATGCGGTGGGGGGCCTCATAAAACACCAGCGTTTTCGTGGCCGTCTTGTTCTCTTCCAAGGCCCGCCGGCGAGCCGCTTTTTTGGCGGGGAGGAAACCGAGAAAACGAAACTTGTCCACCGGCAACCCCGAGGCAGCAAGAGCCGCCACAAAGGCTGAGGCGCCGGGAACCGGGATCACAGGAATCGCGTGGCGAACCGCCAGGTGAACCAAGCGAAAGCCAGGATCGGATACCACGGGCATTCCCGCGTCGCTGACCAGGGCGATGTTTTCTCCCTCCGCCAACTTGATGACCAGCTCCGGGGCGCGAGTCATCTCATTGTGCTCGTGGTAGCTTAAGGTGGGCGTGTGAATCTGATAGTGGTTGAGCAATTGTTGCGTGCGGCGCGTGTCCTCGCAAGCAATCAGATCCACCTCCTTGAGGATACGAATGGCGCGCAGAGTAATGTCCTCCAGATTCCCAATGGGTGTGCCGACGACAAACAGCTTGCCCTTCGACCCGTTGGTGGAATCCTCCAGAGGATCCATCAGATCCGGCTTGGCGGAAGCAGAGGTTCGCGGCATAGGCATCAAGTGTGCTCTATCGCTTCTAGTGTATCAACTCGTTCACACAATGACAACGGAGAGTTGGATGCCGGCACGGCTTTGACGTGGCTGGAGGGTGCCGATATAATAGTTCAGAAGGGTTTTTGCAAGGAGGTCAAATTGCCGCTTTACGAGTACGAGTGTACGCAGTGCGGAAAGCGCATCGAGAAAATCCAGAAGTTCTCTGATTCTCCCCTGACCACATGCGAGAAGTGTGGAGGCAAGCTGGAAAAGCTCATCTCGTCGTCAGCCATCCAGTTTAAGGGGAGCGGATGGTATGTGACGGACTATGCTCACAAGTCTTCTGCAGTTCCCTCGAGCAGTTCCTCAGAATCGGGCAATGGAGACAAGGGGCCAAGCACCAAAGGCGCCAAGACGGAAGAGTCGAAGAAATCCCCAGACAAGCCTGCTGCCGGCAAAGAATCCTGAAGAGAAACAAGTCCGTTTGTTCCGCCAGTCGCTCCGCCTGATCTCTCTTACAGTTTCAACGATCTGAGATACTTACGGAACTCTTTCCCCAGGTCCGGGCGATTCAACGCCAGCTCCACCGTAGCTTGAAGGAAACCCAGCTTGTCGCCCGCATCGTACCGCTTCCCTTCAAACAGGTAACCGTAAATCGGCTCCTTGGTGAGCAGGCGCCGCAAGCCGTCGGTGAGTTGGATTTCGCCTCCCGACCCTGGCGTGGTCGCCGCGAGCTCATGGAAAATTGTCGGTGTAAGGATGTATCGTCCTATGACGGCCAGATTGGAGGGCGCTTCGCTCGGCGAGGGCTTCTCCACCATGTCGTCGATGCGGAATAGCCGCCCTTGCCATTCCGCGTCGGGCACAGTCCGGCCGCGAATTATGCCGTAACTCCCCACAGCTTTGCGAGGAACCTTCTGGATCGCGATAACGCTTTGGCCATAGCGCTCAAAGACCGCCAGCATTTGTTTTAAACACGGCACGGGATTCGCGACCACGTCATCAGAGAGCAGCACGGCAAAGGGTTCCTCGTCCACGACGTCGCGCGCGGTGAGAATCGCGTCCCCGAGTCCTCGTGGGGTTTGCTGGCGCACGTAGACAAATCGCATCAGCCCCGCGATCGAGCGGATTTGCTTCAGCAGTTCATGCTTCCCTTTTTCCTCCAACTCCTGCTCGAGTTCCGCCGACACGTCGAAGTGGTTCTCGATGGCCGTCTTTCCCCTGCCGGTGACGAAGATCACCATGGGAATGCCGGAAGCGCAAACTTCCTCGACGGCGTATTGCACCAAAGGTTTATCCACGATGGGAAGCATCTCCTTGGGTTGCGCTTTCGTGGCGGGCAGGAATCGCGTGCCAAGACCAGCAACCGGCAGAACCGCTTTGCGAATCTTCATGGGCACCTCAGCATCTCACAGGCTCAGCGAGCTTCCCTATGAGGCCAGTGTACCGCCACCCTGCGAGAGGAGTCAAAATCAGAAAAGCAGGGGCTAGGGACTGGGGGCTAGGGGCTAGGGAAGAACACAAATCGCACTATCGCGCGGAGAAACGTGCAGCGTGAACTTCCGGAACACCGCACCCTGTCCGAGGTTTGTCTCCCCAGCCCCTAGTCCCCAGTCCCTAGCCCCTGCTTTTCTGACTCCTGACTTCTACCTGTGTTAGCATTTAGGCATGTTAGTTCTCGGCATCGAATCGAGTTGCGACGAAACCGCCGCGGCCGTCGTGGCGAACGGGGAACAAATACTGTCCAACGTTGTTGCCTCGCAGGTGGCCATGCACGCGAAGTATGGCGGGGTTGTGCCGGAACTGGCTTCGCGCGAGCACCTGCGCAAGATCGAGCCGGTGGTTAACGAAGCATGCGCGCGGGCGCGAGTGAACATAAGCCACGTGGACGGCATCGCGGTCACCGAGGGACCGGGACTGATCGGCTCGCTTCTGGTGGGTCTGGTTTACGGCAAGGCGCTGGCCCACGCCCTGGCCAAACCGCTGGTGGGCGTGAACCACCTGGAAGGCCACATCCACGCCGTGCTGCTGGAAAACAAAATGGACCGGCTGGCCGGGAAGGTTGCGGAAGAGGCGCAACTCCCTGCGGTGGTGCTGGTGGTTTCGGGTGGTCACACGAGTCTGTTCCTGGTTGAGGCAGTTAGCCCCTCCGCCCGTTCACCTTCGGCTGCCTTTAATTACCGGCGCCTCGGAAAAACTCGCGACGACGCAGCCGGCGAAGCCTTTGACAAAGTCGCAAGACTGCTCGCTTTGGGGTACCCGGGCGGGCCGCTGATCGATCAACTGGGCCGCTGGGGGAATGCCGAAGCGGTGGATTTTGGCCGCATCAAGATGAAGGGCAACCCGCTGGATTTCAGCTTCTCCGGAGTTAAGACGGCAGTTCTTTACCGCGTCCGCGGCACTCCCCTGGCCCTCGAGGCGGAGGAGCGGCGAGCGTGGCGCCAGACGCGCGACAACGTCTCAAGCGACGAATTGCGGGCCCGCTGCTCGCAGGCCACACTGGACCTTATCGCCAGTTTTCAGAACGCTGTCGTCCACAACCTCGTGGAGCGCACCTTGGCGGCAGCGGAAGCCGCGCACGTCGACTCGGTGTTTGTCTCCGGCGGGGTGGCCTGCAATTCCCTTCTGCGCGCACGTATTCGGGAGGCTTCTCGAGCGCAGGGAATTCGTGCTCTCTTCCCTTCCCCCGGGCTGTGTACCGATAACGCGGCGATGATCGCGTCGGCGGGCTACTACAAGCTGAAAGCCGGGCAACTTGCCGATGCGACTCTGACCGCACATGCGGCGTTTCCGTTAGGGGCTAGGGGCTAGGGACTAGGGGCTAGGGAAGAACAGAACCGGTTCCACCGCGATGAGAGAGCGTAGCGTGGATTGCCAGGATATCACACTCGGCCCGGGGTTTTGTTCTTCCCTAGCCCCTAGCCCCCAGCCCCTGCTTCTGACCTTACCATGCGCATTGGCGTTGACACCGGCGGAACGTTCACGGACTGCGTGATCCTTGAGCGAGGCGAGGTTAAGATCCTCAAGGTGTTTTCGACGCCGGACGATGCTTCGCGCGGCATCCTCGAGGGCGTGCGCCGCCTGGCGCAGCCGTTTCGGCCGGCTGCCTCACTCGACATCATCCATGGCACAACCGTGGGCACCAACAGCTTGCTGGAGCGGCGAGGAGCGCGCGTGGCCCTGGTCACCACCGCGGGCTTCGAGGATCTCTTCGAAATCGGCCGCCAGGCGCGCCCCCGGCTTTATGATCTCGAGGCGCGGTACGCTCCGCCGCTCGTGCCGCGCGATTTCCGCTTCGGCATTGAGGAGCGAACCGCGGCGAGCGGGAAGATCCTGAAGCGGCCGTCCGCCGCCGCCATCGCCCGCTTGGCCCGAAAGCTCAAGCGATTGAATGCCGATTCCGTCGCTCTCTGTTTCCTTTTCTCCTATCTCAATCCTGAGAATGAACGCGTGGTGTCGGCGGCGCTAAGAGCCTTACAACTGCCGTTGTCAGTCTCCCACGAGATTCTCCCCGAGTTCCGTGAATACGAGCGGTTGGCCACGGTGGTCATCAACGCATATCTGATCCCACGTATGGGTGAATACCTTAAGCGGCTCGTGCGTGGCGTGGGGGAGGCGGGCCGCGTCTACGTCATGCAATCCAGCGGGGGAATAACTACCGCGCAGCGAGCGGCGCGCGAGCCTGTGCGGACGATCCTCTCCGGGCCTGCGGGAGGCGTTGTGGCGTCCACCTGGCTTGCCCGGCAACTTGGACTGGACCGCGCCATAAGCTTCGATATGGGAGGCACGTCCACGGACGTGTGCCTGATCGACGGTCTGCCCCGCACTACCAATGAAACTACCCTGGGCGGCTTGCCGGTGGCAGTGCCTGTTCTGGATGTTCACTCGGTGGGGGCGGGCGGCGGGTCGCTGGCTCGCCTGGACGCGGGGGGCGCATTACGCGTGGGCCCGGAAAGCGCCGGCGCAGAACCCGGACCGATCTGTTACCACCGCGGCGGCATTCAACCCACCGTCACGGACGCCAACTTGTTGCTCGGGCGTCTCGACGCCGGCCTCTTTCTGGGCGGGGAGTTTGACCTGGACCTCGGAGCAGCGCAGCAGGGATTCGCAGAATTCCTTCGGCTGCACCGAAGAGAGATTGGCTCGAAGACTGCCCCGCAACTGGCCGCTGGCATCGTGGCCGTCTCCAACGCCACGATGGAGAAGGCCTTGCGAGTGATCTCCGTCGAGCGCGGCCACGACCCGAGGGACTTTGCTCTCGTCTGCTTTGGCGGCGGCGGAGGGCTGCACGCCGCGGACCTGGCGCGCGCCCTGCGGCTGCCCAAAGTCGTCGTGCCACGGAATCCCGGCGCTTTCTCCGCACTCGGAATTCTGCTGTCGGATATCGTCAGAGATTCCGTCCAGTCGGTCTTCCTTCCTGTACCCTGCGATGGAGGGCAAGCCGGCCTCTGGCTCGCGCTCGAGAAACGCTTTGCAAGAATGGAGCGCGCCTCACGCACGGAGCTTCAACAGGAAGGCTTTCCCTCCCAGTCGGCGCGGGCCGAGCGGCGGCTGGACCTTCGCTACGCCGGCCAGTCCTATGAGCTTTCGGTGCCTTTCAAGAGAGACTTTCGCGGGCTGTTCGATCAGCAACACCTGCGGGCTTACGGGTATTCCCATGTGGGGCGGCGGATCGAGATCGTGAACCTGCGCCTTCGCCTGGTGATTCGAACTCCCAAGCCGCGACTGCACGTCCATCAGATCCGGGCCGCAGCTCCGGTGAAGATGAAATCCAAACCGGTCTGGTTTGACGGGCGGTTTCGTACCACCCCTGTCTACGACCGGGAGCAGCTTGCGGCAGGCGCGCGGCTTCAAGGCCCCGCCGTCATTGTCGAATACAGTTCGACCACCGTCGTCCCGCCGGATTTCAGGTGTGAGGTGGACAGGTATTTGAATCTGATTTTGACACGACACGTGAATTAGTCCCTAAGCCGGCAACCCGGTTTCACGCAAAGCCGCAAAGCACGCAAAGTTCGCAAAGAAAAGCACGGACCTCTCCTTTGCGCTTCTTTGGGCCTTAGTCCGTCAACCGACGGATGAGCTGTGTTGATTTTTCTGCGCCTTCCAAACCTGGGAGGAGCGCTGCAAGCAGAAAAAAGGGGCACGCCTAGGCGTGCCCCTCGAGGAATAACTACTCTTCCCTGCCGATCATTTCTTCACCGCCAAAACAACCTGGGCGGACGCTTCCGAATAATCGGTCATGTCGGATCTACCACCCACCGGCTTACTTCACCGTGAACGTCGCGGTCGCCTTGACGGTCAGTGAGCCCGAAACACCGGTGAAGGTGATGACGTAAGTGCCGGGGTTCGAGTTCTTGGGGAACAAGATTCCGGAGACCGCATAATCTGTGCCATTCACTTTGACGGTCATCGGAAGATCGACGCAATATGAACCTGCGGGGCCGCCAGAGCAGCTCAGCTTCACGTTGGCGTCAAAACCATCCACCGATTGCAGTTTGAGGAGGAACCCGCCCACCACGCCTCGGGTCACGGTTTCTGCCGCTGGCTCCGGAGTGATGGTGAAGGTCGGGGTCTGTCCCGCCGGGTTGACGACCACATTGCCTGCCACGTAGGTGATCGAGTAGTTCGAACCTGAGGCGCCGGAGCAGGTGTTCGCTCCCGTGTCCGTCCCCACCGGCGTCATGTTGGTCGCAGTGGTTGAGCAGGTGGTGCCCGTCAAGCCAGTCGGGGCTGTGGCGCTCAGGGTCACGCTACCGTAAGTGTATTCGGGCGTCGGTATCGGCGGCGTGCTGCCTTGAGTCATCGAGGTGTTGCTCGCCGTGATCGTCACCGGCTCTGCGCTCACCGTGACGCTTCCCGACGCATAGCTGATCGAGTAGTTCGAACCTGAGGCGCCGGAGCAGGTGTTCGCTCCCGAGTCCGTCCCCACCGGCGTCGTGCTATTCGCCGTGGTTGAGCAGGTCGGGGCTGTCAAACCAGCCGGGGCCGTCGCGCTCCGGGTCACGCTGCCGTAAGTGTACAGAGCCGAAGGCGTCGGCGCCGTGCCGCCATACGTCATCGTCGTGTTGCTCGCCGTGACCGTCACCGGCTCCGCGCTCACCGTCACGTTGCCTGCCACATAGGTGATCGCGTAGTCCGAACCTGTGGCGCCCGAGCAGGTGTTCGCTCCCGAGTCCGTCCCCACCGGCGTCGTGCTATTCGCCGTGCTTGAGCAGGTCGTGCCCGTCAAACCCGCCGGGGCCGACGCGCTCCCGTTCACGCTGCCGTAAGTGTATGCGGCCGTCGGTGTCGGAGGCGTGCCGCCGTAAGTCATCGAGGTGTTGCTCGCCGTGATCGTCACTGACTCCGCGCTCACCGTCACGTTGCCTGCCACATAGGTGATCGCGTAGTTCGAACCTGTGGCGCCCGAGCAGGTGTTCGCCCCAGTGTCCGTCCCCACCGGCGTCGTGCTATTCGCCGTGGTTGAGCAGGTCGTGCCCGTCAAACCCGCCGGGGCCGACGCGCTCCCGCTCACGGTGCCGTAAGCGTATGCGGCCGTCGGTGTCGGAGCCGTGCCGCCATAAGTCATCGAGGTGTTGCTCGCGGTGATCGTCACCGGCTCCGGCGTAATCGTGATCGTGCCCGGGTTATTGGTAAAGGTGTAATTGGTAGCCGCTTCACCCGAGCAATTGATGGTGTACGTTCCCGCCGCCGGGTAGGTGTAACTGCCCATGGGCATGGCCGTGCAGGAGGCAAGCGTGGTCAAAGTCACAGACTGAGAAAACGTGGGCGAGAGCGACGCGAGGGCGGGCGCGGCGCCGTAAACATAGGTTCCGCTGGGAGCCGTAGCCGTCACCGGCGTGCTACCTGAACCGACGGTGAGCGAAGCTGGTGTAATCGCCGGGACGACAACACCGGAAACGGGGTAGGTGAAGGTTGCCATCACCTGGTGCGGCCCGGTGGCGGTCGGCGTGCAGGTTTCGACGGTTGTGAACGTGCAAGAACCGTCCGGGCTGATGGTGAACGTCAGCTCACCGCTCACGTCACCCATGATAGAGTTGCCGAAGAAGTCAGTGGCTGCCGCGGTGTAGATCTGGCTGTTGCCCAGTGAAATCGACGTTGACGGAGGACTCAGGGTAATGTTGTACGGAGGCCCCGGCGTGGTCCAGGTCACTTGGGCGGACGTTGGCGCCGAAATGCCTCCAACAGTGGCTGAGATCGAATCCATTCCGCCGGTCCCCAGGGTGTCGGTGTAGTTGAAGATGGCAGAGCCGACGGGGATGAGGCTGCCATTAGGCAATGTGGCGGTGCCGTCGCCGGTACCGACCGGCATGCTGAATCCGGCGTGGGGGCCCGAGGTAATGGAAAACCGGACAATGGCGTCGGGAACGGGGTTGTTGTTAGCGTCCGTGACCGTAGCCGTAACCGTGGTGGTTGAGCCCACCGGCGTCGATTGGCTGCTGGGGGAGAGCGAGATATTCACGGGGGTAGCCGGCACGGCCGCCGCTGTAAGGGGTCCGACGATTCCGGTGATTGGGGTCCCGTATGGGTACTGGGCTGTTGGAGTCCCGTCTGTGAAGAAGTACTTGGGATCGGCCTCGAGAGTGCTCAGGAAGTCGCCGATCGAGGTGGTCTGGCCGCTCGTCGGACCCTGGCTAGACGCTGAGACGTCAAACATCACGGTGAAGAAGGCATCCGCGGGGAGATCGAAGCCCTGGGTCGAAACCTCATAGCCTTGGAGACAACTATCCGACTCACACACCACGAGTTGCGTGTTGTTATCCCAGGAATTATCGACGTACTTACTCTGGAAAATGGATTGGCCGAGGTTGGCATAGTCAGGATTTACCTCGCCGACAACCACGTTGTTTCCGCCCAAAAGGAAATAACCGAGCAGGGAGCTATTCGGCACAACGGAGTTGATGAAACTGGTGAAATACACAGTGTCAAAGACGTAGATTGCTCCCGCCACGCTCACGGGTGAATTTGAGCTGGCGCCGGTAATCGACCCGTTGAGAATGGCATTGACCTGGACGTTGGGAATGTCAGAACCTGTCGTGTTCATGTAGGTGGAGAAGACTATCCCGCGCCCTGCGCCGCTCGAGCCGTTCGGGCCCGTGGCAGAGTAGGCTCCGGCCTCCAGGATGTTGCCTTGATAAGTGTTTGGATTGGCGGTAATCGTTCCGTAGGCGCTCGCTGAATATACCCCCGGACAAATGTTCCACTGCAAAGCGTCCGTCTGCCCTACGTTTCCGACTGGACTGAGATTCTGCCCACAGTTGTAGTTGAATATGCTCCCTTGTGTGACGGTGCGGGCGAACGTCCCGGAGACGATGAGCGGACTACCGGAATCCGTCCCCAAGCTGTAGCCAGAAACTGTCAATGCCGACAAAGTATCGGGAGGGTTTTGTGGCCCATTGACGAAATTAATATAGCCGCCGTTTCCCCGGGCATACCAGGCATAGCTCGTCTGCGGGAGCAGCGTGACTCCTGTTCCAGTTCCAGAACCGGGACCAATGAAGCCAACATCGAATCCAGAATTCACAGGGGGCTCAAACGCAACCCAGTAAGTGCCGGCAGCGAGCACAGCCTCGTAGTTTGAGAAGGTGATCCAAGCGCTGTTGGTTGTGGGGGGTGTGACCGTATATGTTTGCGACCATATGACGCCGCCAGGGATAGGTTCAGTGGGGTAGGTGTTATTGTTTGCGCGAATGACGACGTTCACTGTGCAAGGTGAATTACAAGGCGTACCCGGCTTCCCTATCTGCGGGCTAAACCATCCCTGAACCTGGGTAATCGCCGCCGGGTTTGTGAGCGTGAACTGGGCGGCGACCCACTGGTAGTCGCTACCACCGTTCACCACAAGCCCACCCCCCCCGGTCGTGGGGCCCGGGCCGGTGTTGATGGGGTCGGGGCTAAGAGGCGTGGCCACGGTCGTGAGACTATATTGCGCGGGCGCCGTGGCGGGCCAGCAGAACAAAGCCAAGCTCAGTGCAAGGATGTAAGCGTTGCCAAGCCAACGTGTCTTCATATTCTCCTCCCGACTAGTTGTTGAGTTTCGATGCCCTTGTGAGACCAACCCTACAGTAGCGGCGAGTTTACCTCGCCATAAGCCCGCGGGTTTAGCTCGCTATATGTCTGCGAGTACATCTCGCCGACGCGCGACGCCAGACCGCCGCTGCAAATCGTGCTATTGCACACTTCAGCAACACAAAAAGCTGTTTTAACGACGACTCCCTGTTGCGGCAAGTCAGGTTTGAATGCTAGAATCTAGCTTACCGTTCAAACAGCGAAACTAGCAAACAGACGGGCTTGCCGATACCGGCCATTCTCTACGCTACGCTCATCAGCTTATGGCCCTTTTACTCTGCTATACGCAAAAGTCAGGGAAAAACCGTCATGGCTGTGAAAAATTTCGGAGAGAGTGATGGTGTAGGCATCGGACAGGCCGACTCGGCCTCCGAAGATCGGCGTGCTCTGGACCACCTTTTCAGCGTCACCTACGAAGAATTGCGCCGCCTGGCTGCCACTGTGCGTCGCAACCATCCAAACATCACCCTTAACCCCACCGCCCTGGTGAATGAAGCGTGGCTGAAATTATCGAAATCCCGCGAAATTGCCGCCACCTCGCCAGTGCACTTCAAACGCATCGCGGCCCGCGCCATGCGGCAGGTCCTGGTGGAGGCCGCGCGGCGCCGCAGTTCGAACAAGCGCGGCGGCGGGGCGGAGATAACCGTCACATTTGACGAGGCGGTGCAGCGAAAACCCTCCGGCGGAGAAGAAATCCTGGCGCTCAACACCGCTTTGGACTCGCTGGCGCGCATGAATCCGCGCCAGGCGGTGATGGTGGAGAGCCGCTTCTTCGGAGGGCTGGATATCCCTGAGACAGCGACGCTTCTCAACGTCTCCGAAGCCACGGTCTTGCGGGACTGGCGCGCGGCGAAAGCGTGGCTGGCCCACGAGCTTCGGCAGGGATCGTAAACTGCTCTGAAAATGCGCTGTCATTCTGAGCGAAGCGAAGAATCTCGCTCTGGTCCGTGATGAAGCGAGAACGAAAAGATCAGAGCGAGATTCTTCGCTTCGCTCAGAATGACACGGTTTTCGTGGTTTCTGGGTGTTCGTCGGCTGACGAACATGAGCGACTGCTCCGAAAATCAATGCGCCACCACACCCGTGAAGCTGGGGACACGACGATGGACAGCGCCCGATGGCAGAGAGTCCAAACGCTTTTTCACGGGGCCCTGGAACTGCCCGAGGCGGAGCGGCACGGCTTCTTAGAGGCCCATTGTCAAGACGATCCAGGGCTGGTCGGCGACGTCCTCGTACTTTTGGACGAAGACGCCCGCGGGGATTCGTTGCTTGACCGCGACATTGCCCAAGCCGCTGACCTGGTCTTCAACGAATCCCACCCAGCATCTCTTCCATTCAAAGAGTTTGGCCCCTATCGGATTATGCGGGAGCTAGGCGAAGGCGGGATGGGCGTGGTGTACTTGGCCGCGCGCATGGACCTGGGCAATCTGGTGGCGTTGAAGATTCTGCGCGAAGCGTGGGCGTCGCCGGCGCGGCGCCAGCGGTTCGAATCGGAGCAGCGCACGCTGGCGAAGTTAATTCATCCATCGATCGCGCGCTTGTACGACGCGGGAACGCTCTCTGATGGGACGCCTTGGTTCGTCATGGAGTACGTGGACGGCGTTCCGCTCACCGAGTATTGCCGCGAGCGCGACTGCAAGGTGGAAGAGCGGCTGAAGCTGTTTCGCGCGGTGTGCGAAGCGGTCGAGTACGCGCATCAGCACGGTGTGATTCACCGGGATCTGAAGCCGTCCAATATTCTGGTGCGGGCCGAGGGGTCGGTGCGGCTGCTCGATTTCGGGATCGCGAAACAGATTGACGCGGGGACTCAGGCGTCGAAACTGACGCGTACCGGCATGCACCTGTTGACCCCGGCTTACGCGTCGCCCGAACAGATTCGCGGGGAAGCCGTGGGGGTTGCAAGCGATGTGTACTCGCTAGGCGTGATTCTTTATGAATTGCTGGCGGGGCGGCTGCCGTTCGACGTTTCCGAGAAGACTCCGGCTGAGGCGGCGAACCTGATCGTGATGGAAGACCCGGTGAAGCCGTCCGCTGTTCTGCGGCGAAGCTCGGGCAAGGGCGCCACGCGCACCGCGTCGTGGGCGGATCTGGATGTCCTGTGCCTGACGGCGATGCATAAGGAGCCGCGGCGCAGATACGCTTCGGTGAAGGCGCTCATCGGCGATCTGGACCATTATTTGAAGCATGAGCCGCTCGAGGCTCATCCAGACAGCCCGGCGTACGTTGCCGCTAAGTTCCTGCGGCGGAACTGGGCGGCGGTATCCGTTGCGGCGATGGTGGCGGCCCTGTTGCTCTTCGTGGGTTCGCTCGCGTTGACGCTGCGGAGGAACGGACCGGCTGTAACCACGCGGCCGCGGACAGTGGCGGTTCTTCCTTTCGCGAACGCCGGATTTGACCACAGCATGGATTTTTTGGGAACCGCGATTCCGGAGGAGATCGCGCGCGTGCTGGGGCGTGCGCGTTCGCTCACGGTACGGCCGTTCGATGCGAGCCGCGCTCAAAAGGACCCAAAAAAGGAGGCGCGCGAACTCGGCGTGACGAGCGTGGTGACGGGTCACTTCTTGAAAGAGGGCGATCACCTTCAAGTGACCATCGAGGCGCTGGATATCGAAACAAATCACTACTTGTGGCGGGATGCGTTCATCATTCCGGCTGCCAACACGATAAGGTTGGAGGGCGAGATCGCGTCGCGAACCCGGAACGGGCTGGGTCCGAATCTTGGAGCCAGGGAGTTCACTTTAGCTTCTATGCTGCGTTGGGACATGGTGTTAGAAAGCGCCAGCCGGCCGAAGAATCAGCAAGCTTATGACCTGTTTCTTCGGGCGATGGCGATGCCCGATGATCCTGGCAGCATAAAGAAGTCGCGGGCGATGCTCGAACAGAGCGTTGCGCTCGATCCGGGATACGCGCCCGCCTGGGCAGCTCTGGCCACCGAGTGTACAAGCGATAGCTGGTATGCCGGTGGCGGAGCGGAAGCAGCGCAGTGCGCCGCGAATGCGACCAAGCGCGCGGCTGCGCTGGATCCCGATAACGTGTGGACCCTGGCTTCGCTCCTCGGGTTGGAACGCAATCAGATCGCGACGGCTTATCGCGGGGCGGCCGATCTGGTGCGGCGACGGCCCGAGAATTCGGATGCGCATTTTTATCTGAGCTACGCGCTGCGTTACGCCGGATTGCTGGAAGAATCAGAGAGCGAATGCAATACGGGCCTGTTGCTCGATCCGCAATACCCCGGTCTGCGGTCCTGCGCGGTCGCGTTTCTGCTGCACGGAGATTATCAGCGGGCGCGCGATTTTCTGCATCTCGATCTGGGATCGCAGTTTGAAAAAGCCCTCTCCATGGACGTTCTGTTGCGCGAGGGCAAGGAAAAGGAAGCGTGGGAGGCTCGGCCGGCGACGGCGCCCAATTGGGCGGGGTTTCCGATCCTGTTCGCTTACCTGGAACACCGTCCTGCGAGCGAGATTGCGGCGCTGGCTCGAGCCATGAAACCTGTGACCGATCCCGAAATGAACTATTTTTCGGCGGCGCACCTGGCGTACGCAGGTCAGCCCGAAGCGGCGTTGCGCATGTTGCGCGCGGCGATTACGGCCGGGTATTGCGCTTATCCAGCGATCGAGTCAGACCCGTTGCTCGCGGGAATTCGGTCGAATACAGGGTTTGAACAAGTGCGCGTGCTCGCCAGGCAATGCAGGGAGCAGTTCATGGCGGCGCGCAAGCAATAAACGAACACGCTGACACGGCCGCCCCTACCCTGTTCGAAACAAGACGGCAAGCCGTCCCCCTCCGGGCAGGTATAGGAGGGGAATCGTTTTCATAGTTTCCGGGTGCCCATCGGCGGACGGGCACGAGCGACGGCTCTTAGTACAAAGCCGCAGCGTCCAGCACATTGCTCTCGCCATTCATCCACACCGCATATTGGAACCGAGTCGCGGCCCTCATGGAGGCGGCTCCAATTTCGCCGCGATTGTTGATGGCGATCAGACCACAGTCGGAATTCCGGTTCTTCGAGTCCGTCCTCACCATCTGCCTCAGCAGTTCGACGCAGGCGTCCTGAGGAGCCATGCCGGCCTGCATGTAATGAACGATCGAAATGCTGGTGCAGTAGTTGGTCATCAAGTCTCCGTCGCCGGTGGCGGAGGCGGCGCCCACATTGTCGTCGGCATAGACGCCACAACCTACCAGCGGAGAATCTCCCACCCGCCCGGGAATTTTCCACGCCATCCCGGAAGTCGAACAGCCCGAGACCACGTGGCCCTTGCCGTCGGTGGCCACCATTCCGATCGTGTCGTGGTTTTCAGCCGACACCCAATTCGTCTTGTGCTGCGGATCGAGTTTCCAATCCATCCATTTCTTAAGGCTCTCCGGGGTGAGAAGTTGCATCGGTTCGAATCCCATCTTGAGCGCAAAGCGGAAAGCGCCCTCGCCCGCAAGCGTGGTGTGCCGGGTCTTTTCGATCACCAGGCGCGCCACCGAGATGGGATTCTTGATGTGGTGCAAATTGCAGATTGCGCCGGCGCGATGCCGAGTGCCATCCATGATGGCGGCGTCGAGTTCCACTTCTCCTTCTTCGTTGGGAAGGCCGCCGTACCCGACGCTCATCACCCTGGGATCGTCTTCGGGAACGTTGATGCCTTTCACCACCGCATCCAGGAGGCTGCCGCCGCTCTTGAAGACTTGCGCCGCCTGCTCGTTCGCTGGTTTCCCGTGCGCCCAAGTGGAAAGAAACACCGGCCCAGACTCCAAGGCGGACGCGGGTTCTGTTTCCAGGGCCGAAAGCGCCGCAGCTCCCGCCACGGATTTCATGAAGTCTCGCCGATCAATGCCGTTCATTTCGCCTCCCAGTGGAAAATGGAAATTCGAAAATCGAAATTCGCTGATCCGAGATCAGCAATTGGCTGTCAAAGCTCCTCAGCTCCTTGCTTTTCGGGTTTCGATTCTCGATCTCCCGTTCTGGCTCCCGACTCCTGACTTCCGACTCCGTTTCTTTCCCCATCCTCCCCCGCCCGGCGTGGCAATTCTCAGAATACTACCTTGTGGCGCGTTGAAGGCTGCTTTCGAAGGCAGTTCCAGCACGTGGCCAGGCAGGATTCCCATTTTCGAATTTCGAGTTTCGAATTTCGATTTTCGCTTTTCAGGAACAATGAGTTCATTCCTGCCCGCCTCACCCGGCCTACCGCCGGCGAGCCCATAAGGTTGGAGCCGGCGGCGTTCGGAAAGGATGCTGGCGCGCACATCCGTCAGGAACTCAATCTCACGGATAATACCATCGCCTCCGCGGAATTGCCCTTTTCCACCGGAGTCGCGGCGGAGCGAGTATCGCCGCACCCGCACCGGGTAGGCGGCTTCGAGCGCCTCGATGGGGGTGTTGAGGGAGTTCGTCATGTGGGTGTGAACCCCGCTAAGGCCGTCCGCGGTCGGTCGGGCGCCCATGCCCCCGCCAATCGTCTCGTAATAGGCAAAGGCCTCGCCCGTGCGCGGAGCGATGCCGCCAAACGAAAGGTTGTTCATAGTTCCTGAACTCGCCGCGGGAATCCGGTGAGGAAGCGCTTTGGCCAATGCCCGCAGCAGCACATCCACGATTCGCTGCGAGGTCTCGACATTCCCGGCCGCTACCGCCGAGGGAGCTCGTGCGTTCACGACGCTTCCTTCCGGGGCGCGCACTTCGATCGGTTCGAGCAAGCCGGCGCACGCAGGAACATCCTCGCCCAGCAGGCAGCGGAAGACATAAAAGACGGCGGAAATGGTAATCGCCATCACCGCGTTGACGTTTCCCCGGCAGGCAGGCGCGCTGCCCGCAAAATCCGCGCGTGCCTTGCCGTGCCTAATCTTGATCGAGACGCGCAGAGGCACAGGTTCGCTGCTGAACCCGTCGTCGTCCAGGTAATCCTGCGCGGAATAGGTCCCGTCGGGAATTTGCAACAGAGCTTGCCGCATCAGTTGGGCCGAGTAGGTTTGCAGGGCATCAAGGTAGAAGCGGACTTTTGGGACGCCGTAGGCTTCCAATAATTCGCGCAATCGCCGCTCCCCCAGGCGGCAAGCTGCCACTTGGGCCATCAGGTCTCCCTCGCGTTCGGACGGCGTGCGCACGTTGGCAAGCAGCATCGCAAGTATATCCCGCTGCACGGCTCCTTTGCGGACCAGGTTCACGGGTGGAATGCGCAAGCCTTCCTGATAAATGTCTTCACTCAGGCCCATCGAGGCGGGCTGCGCGCCGCCCACGTCCGAGTGGTGAGCGCGGTTCGCGACGTAGAAGACCGGCCGCGACTTCCGGCCCATGCGACGCGCCGGCATGACGGGCATCACCAGGGTGATGTCCGGCAAGTGTGTGCCGCCGGCGTAGGGATCGTTCAGCATGGCGATGCTGCCCGATTCGAGTTCGAGCGCGTCGAGCGCCGCCGCAACTGACATGGGCATCGATCCCAGGTGCACAGGCATGTGGTCGCCCATGGCCACCACTCTTCCCTCGCCGTCGAATACCGCGCAGGAATAGTCGCGCCGCTCCTTGATATTCGGCGAAAAAGCGGAGCGGCGCAGCCCTGCGCCCATCTCTTCCGCCACCGCGTGAAAGAGGTTCTTGAATATCTCGAGTTCGGCTGGGTCAACGCGTAGCATAGCGATATTGTCTGATGACAGAAGAGTAGCACAGGCACACCTGCCTGTGCGCGAGGGATGCGAACTCAACTTACTGCGGATTACATAATACCGTGACGGACCAACCCCCTCACCTGGCGCTGCGCGCCACCCTCTCCCCCAAGGGGGAGAGGGCAAAAACTCGGGTTATTTCTCCCCTCGCCCCCTTGGGGGAGAGGGGTCGGGGATGAGGGGGTTATGTCACTTATTTGTGCAATCCTCAGTAGATGACAGGCAAGAGTGCCTGTCCCACCGCAGACTGGTCAAGCGACCGTCGTGTTGGGGGCTGGAGTTGGGCGTCGTTGGAGCACCCAGAAGTAGGCGGCGGCCAATGTGGAGAAAGCTGTGACAATTCCCAGGACCAGGAACGCGCCTTGCCAACCTGCGGCGAGCGAGAGGCGCGCCACCGCGTCGCCTGACAGGACTCCACCCAGATAGCCAACCCCATCAATAATACCGGACGAGGTTGCCGCCGCTTGTTTTCCGCCAAAGTCGAGTGCCATGGCGCCGGCGAGGTAGGAATATGGCCCGATGATGGCAAAGCCCACCAGGGCGACCAGCACCACCGGCAGGTTGTGGGCGGCGCCGGATCGCAGCGAGGCAAGCGAGAACAAGGCAAGGGTGGCAACGACGAGCCCCAGGAATGTGATAATCGCCCGTCCTCCGCGCCCCAGGCGGTCGCTGAGATAGCCGACGAGCAACACGGAAGCTCCTCCGAACAGCGGGAAGAGAGCGCTGAATTTGGCGGCTTTGGCGGTGGTGAAGCCCACCACTTCGTAGAAGTACGTTGGCGTCCAGGTGTTGAACGTCTCGCGCACGAAGGTGGTGCCCAGCGACAGAGTACAGACGATCCAAAAAGCCGGGCTGCGGAATAACGGCCGCAGGTGCTCCGCCAGGCTGCGCTTCCGCTGGCTTTCGCTGTGGCCCGCAAAGAGGTTCTCAGGACTCGCCGTTGTCTCCGCTTCCCCGATCTCGGAGCTTGATTCTTTGAGGAGCAGGAGGTTGGCCAGGAAAAGCACGAACAAGCTACAGGCGGCAACCACAAAGACCGCGCGCCAACCCAAGCCGTGAGCGATCAAGACGCCCATGAACTGGCGGCCGAAGGCGTCGCCAAACAGGTAACTAAGGCTGACCGCGCCCATGGCGGTTCCATAGGCGGCGTAAGAGAACCAGCGCGAGGTGATCTTCACCATTCCCGCCCAACCGGCAGACTGCACGAGCCGGTTGGCGATCCACGCCACTGCGAACAACTGCAGGCCGCCGCCGGCGGCCAACAAGGTAAACAGAACTGCTCCACCCATGGCGGCCAGAAACTGGCGTCTGCCGCCCCAGAAATCAGCCAGGCCGCCAAGAAAGAACTTGCCCAGGGCGTAGGCCAACACGCCCAGGGAAACGATCTGCCCCAGGCGAATGCGCGCCTGGTCCGCCGGAATGCCGTGAGCTGCAAGGTCTCGAATAATCAGCGGCAGGGTGACGGAGAAATTCGACCGGCAAATGTAGAATCCGGCATAACCGGTCATCAGCAGGCTGACGATCAGAATCTGCCAGAGCAGCAACCGCCGGGTTGTAGGCCTTTGCTCCGTTCTCATGTGCCAATCTCTTTGCGTGATGTCGCGGGGAGTTTGCCTGGGCAATGGCGACGCGAAGCCGCCCCCACACCAAACTGACTCAGTAACGAGTTTATCATCGTTGACATCATCCCGGTAGTGTCCTATTTTGAGTGTTCCATGCAACAAACCACCCCAGGAAGGGATAAGTTACTCTTCACACCTGGTCCCTTGACGACCAGCCTGACGGTGAAACAGGCGGCGCTTCGCGACCTGGGCTCGCGGGACCAAGAATTCACGGCGATGGTGCGCAACATTCGCCGCAAGCTGCTGGAACTGGGCGGGGTGGCGGACCGGGGGTTCGAGGCTATTCTGATGCAAGGCAGCGGCACGTTTGCCATTGACTCGGTGCTGTCGTCCACCGTACCGCCGGATGGGAGGGTGTTGGCCGTAATCAATGGCGCTTACGGAAGGCGCATTGCCCAGATCGCCCAGACCCTCAAGATTCCCGTCACCGAGCTGAGTTGCCCGGAAGATCAGCGCCCCGACGAGGAGCGACTCGGCCAGGCGCTCGAAGCTGACCCCTCCATAACCCATGTGGCGGTGGTGCACAGCGAAACCAGCACTGGCATGATCAATCCGGTGCGCGAGATTGGGGAGACCGTCAAACACTTCAATCGGATCTATTTCGTGGATGCGATGAGCAGTTTCGGAGGAATGCCCCTGAACCTACTTGACTGCCGGATCGATTATCTGGTTTCTTCGGCGAACAAGTGCCTCGAGGGCATACCGGGATTCGCTTTCGTGCTGGCGCAGCGAGAAGCGCTGCTTGCGACCGCAGGATTTGCCCGCAGCGTGAGCTTGGATCTCCTCGCTCAATGGAAAGGGCTGGAGGCCGACGGGCAGTTTCGCTTCACCCCGCCCACGCACGCGCTCCTGGCATTTCACCAGGCTTTGCAGGAGTTGGAAGCGGAAGGAGGAGTCGAGGGCCGCGCCGCGCGCTATCGAACCAATTTCGAAGTCCTTTCGCAAGGCATGCGAAAGTTGGGCTTCGAGGGGTACCTCCGGCCGGAAGACCGAGGCTACATCATCAGTTCGTTTCGCTACCCTCGGCATCCGAAATTCGACTTTGGGGTGTTTTACGCTGGCCTGAGCGACAAGGGCTTCGTGATCTACCCGGGCAAAGTGAGTAAGGCGGACTGCTTCCGGATCGGCTGCATCGGGCACATCTGCCCGGACGATATGCGCGGCCTGCTCGGAGCAATACGGCAGACCCTGGCGGAGATGGGAGTTGAGATGCCGGCTGCCGTCTCGACGTAACGGCGAATTCAGGCCGCCATCCCGCGGCTTCAACCTGAAGATCGGGGCGTTTACAGCCATGGACTTTATTTTTCAGCGTTCTTATCGCGGCCGTCTGAAGGCCGTCATCCTGGATTGGGCTGGAACCACCCTGGACTACGGCTGTTTTGCTCCTGCCGTGGTTTTTGTGGAAGTCTACAAGCGCCAAGGGATCCCCATCACCACAGAACAGGCGCGCGAACCGATGGGGACGCACAAGAAAGTCCACATCCGCATGATCTCCGAAATGGAGGCTGTCCGGCTCATGTGGCAGGATGTGCACGGCGGCCCGCCTGACGAAGACGATGTGGAGCAGATGTTCCGGGACTTCGTGCCCCTTCAACTCGCCTGCCTGGCGAAGTACGCCGATTTGATTCCGGGCACGATGGAGGCTGTGGGGGAGTTTCGCCGCCGGGGCCTGAAGATCGGTTCCACGACCGGATACACAACGGAGATGATGGAAGTGCTTCAGGAAGAGGCCAAGAGGCAGGGATATGTGCCGGACTCGAGTGTGTGCGCCGCGCAGGTCCCGGCAGGACGGCCCCACCCGTGGATGTGCCTGCAAAACGCCATGAATCTGCAACTCTACCCTATGGAAGCTTTTGTCAAGGTGGGGGATACGTTGCCGGATATCGCGGAAGGGCTCAACGCGGGGATGTGGACGATCGGACTGGCCAAGACAGGCAACGAGCTTGGGCTGACCGAGCAGGAAATCGCCGCACTCGAGCCCCCAGTCCTGCGTGGCAAACTCGACCGCGCTGGTGAGCGTTTTCGTCAGGCAGGCGCTCACTATGTGGTGGATGCGATCGCGGAAGTGGCTCCGGTTCTGGATGAGATCAACGCGCGGTTGGCGCACGGCGAGCGGCCATAAAACGTAGGGGTGGCCCTTATGGCCACCCGCGGGCAACCACAAGGGTCGCCCCTACGGTTCTACTTCGCCGCGCGGCAGGAGGTGACGCATCACGCCCCAAGATCAGGACAAAAGCTTTCGCGCCGAGGGAGACTTGAACGTTTCGTCCCGGCGCAAGGAGTGGGCAGCACGGAAGATCGATGCGGAAACTCAAAAGTGGCTGGACGAAGACGCCCGCTACTTCCTGCACCAGTCACTATCCACGCCCTGCCTGAATGTCCTTACCGCCTGCGACGGCGTTTACCTGGAAGACCTGCAAGGCCGCCGCTACCTTGATTTCCACGGCAACAGCGTTCACCAGGTGGGTTTCCGAAACCGCCGGGTGATCGAGGCCATCAAGGCTCAGATGGAAACGCTGCCGTTCTGCACGCGGCGCTATACCAATCTGCCCGCGATCAACCTGGCCAAGAAACTTGCCGAACTTGCTCCTGGGGATTTAAACAAGGTCCTGTTTGCACCAGGCGGCGCGGAAGCGGTCGGCATGGCATTGAAACTGGCGCGGGCGGCCACGGGAAGATACAAGACGATTTCCATGTGGGATTCGTTTCATGGCGCCTCGCTCGATGCCATCTCGGTGGGGGGCGAAGCCATGTTTCGCAGCGGCATCGGTCCTCTTCTTTCCGGAGCTGAGCACGTTCCGCCGGCCGACCCGGCCGGTTGTCCTTGGGGTTGTGGGCAGGAGTGCACGCTGCAATGTGCGCGCTACGTCGAGTATGTTTTGGAGAAAGAAGGCGATGTGGCCGCCGTCATCGCCGAGACGGTGCGCAGCACGCCCTCCGTTCCCCCGCCCGAATACTGGCAGATCATCCGCGCGGCCTGCGACCGCCATGGGACCTTGCTGATTTTGGACGAGATTCCCAACGGCTTGGGCCGCACCGGCAAGATGTTCGTTTGCGAGCACTTCGGCATCGTTCCTGACATGCTGGTCCTGGGCAAGGGACTAGGCGGCGGTGTTTTCCCGCTCGCGGCCCTGATCGCTCGCGAAGGGCTCGACGTCGCGAGCGAGGGCTCCTTGGGCCACTTCACGCACGAGAAAAACCCCGTCGCCTGCGCGGCCGGCCTGGCAACCCTTGCCTGCCTGGAAGAGGACGGGTTGATCGAGAATGCGGTCCGAATGGGAGAGTACGCGCTAGGACGGCTGAAGGCGCTCGCAGAGAAACACCAGATCATCGGGCGCGTCAGAGGCCTAGGCTTGCTGTTGGGCGTGGAACTTGTCCGGGACAGGAACACGCGTGAGCGAGCCGTGGAAGAAGCTGAGCAGGTGATGTACGACGCGTTGAGCAAGGGTCTGAGCTTCAAACTGATGATGGGAAACGTTGTCCAGTTAACTCCTCCCTTGACCATTACCAAAGAGAGAATGGACGAGGCGATTGATATACTCGATGCCTGCCTGACCGGCGTTCACCGGTAAGCCCTAAAAGAAAAACGGGGAACCATTTCTAGTCCCCCGTCTCGTTTGCTATCGGTTTTTTGCGCTGTGGTAACGTCCGCGGAGCGCCAGCCACAGTGCGCACCGCAAGAGCGGTGTGATCATTTGCCTTACGTATGCGTGCCCGGTGGAGTCATTTCTCCTCCCGTCAGCATAATGTCATTGTCCCTCCTCTCAATCGCGAATTGCAAGTCCCTTTTTTAGTCTTTTTTTCGCTGGCCTGCAGTAGGGGGACGGCTTGCCGTCCCCGCATTTGTCCTGGCCACAACGAGGGTAGGGCAAGCCCTACCCGTGCACCGCCCGTGTCCAGCCGCGCCTTCTCTTATCGATGGATCGGGGGGATTGCGCAGGGGATTGCGCAGGGCTTGCCGGAGGAAGTGAGTTCGAGATATATTGAAATTCGTTAGGGCTATAAACGAAAACTAATAACTTCGGGGGAAACATGAGCACTGCACAGTCGCCTGTTAGGCCCGACCGAATCATGCAGCTTACGTGGGGCTACGCACCGCCACTGATCCTCGAGGCGGCCATCCGCCACCGGGTCTTCGACGTATTGGACAACGGCGCAAAAACCGTCGAGGAAGTCGAGGACGCGACCGGCGCCTCCGCCCGCGGACTCACCGCGTTGATGAACGCACTCGTAGGCCTGAACCTGCTCACCAAAGACGTGCAGGGCCGTTACGCACTCACTCCCGAGAGCGCCGCCTTCCTGGTCAGCACCAAGCCGGGCTTTGAGGGTGGCATGATCCTGCACTGCAGCCAGCACCTGATTCCGAAGTGGCTGCGGCTCAATGACATTGTCGCCACCGGCAAACCCGTGGAGCCGGTCAACCAAGAGCGGCTGGGTGGGGATTTCTTCAGCAAATTCGTCGCGGATATTTTCCCCAGGAGCTATGGCTCCGCGCAGACCCTGGCGGGCGCGCTCGATTTGAACGGCGGCGGGAGGCCCATCAGTGTACTTGACTTGGCGGCGGGTTCCGGCGTCTGGGGTATAGCCTTGGCACAGAAATCGCCATTCGTCCGCGTAACGGCCGTGGACTGGCCGGAAGTGATCGCCGTCACCCGCAAAACCGTGGCCCACTTCGGGCTGATGAAGCGATTCCAGTTCGTTCCCGGCGACCTGCTTTCAGCCGATTTTGGGACCAACCACAGCGTCGCTACACTGGGCCATATTCTGCACAGCGAAGGCGAGGAGCGCAGCCGTGCCTTGCTCCGACGGACCTTTGACGCGCTCACGCCCGGCGGCACGGTCGCCGTAGCCGAGATTCTTGTGAATGACGAAAGAACCGATCCGCTGGGCGCCCTGCTCTTCGCCGTCAACATGCTCGTGAACACCGACAATGGCGACACCTACTCCTACCGCGAGATCAGTTCCTGGCTGAGGGAGGCCGGGTTCGTAAACTCGCGCACTCTCGATGCCCCAGGGCCGTCACCGCTGATCCTGGCCACGAAACCGTGAGCGGATTCTGCAGCAGGCTGCTGAGAATCACCAACGCCTGTCATTCTGAGCGAAGCGAAGAATCTTGGCAGTTGCTCTTTCAACGAACTGCTGAGATCCTTCGTCGCCTGCGGCTCCTCAGGATGACAGGTCCAAGGGCTGTTCAGCCGGCGGCTAAAACTCCCGGCTCGTCCTTTCCGAGCGTTTTTTCGTCTTGACCTACCCACCCCACGCCATCTATAAACATGGGCGCATTTTCAGGAGGAACCGTGAATAGTCGGGAACGTGTGCTGGCCATGCTCGAGGGCGGTCCGGTGGACCATCTTCCCTGCATGCCGATTCTCATGCAGTTTGCCGGAGACCTGATCGGATCGAGTTACATCAACTATGCAACGAACTTCCGCTTTCTGACGGAAGGCCAGATGCGGGCCGCGGAAGAATTCGGAATAGACCACGTCAACACCATGTCAGACCCTGCGGGCGAGGCGGCGGATTGCGGCGCAGCCGTGAAGTTCTTCCCGAACCAGCCGCCGGCCCTGGACGAGGCCAATGCCCTGCTGGCTGATAAGACGCTCCTGGACACGCTCGAAGTCCCCGACCCGTACGCCGGGCAGCGCATGCACAATCGCCTGCAAGCTCTGGCGTTGTACAAACAACGAGTGGGCGGAGAGAAGCTGATCGAAGGCTGGGTCGAGGGGCCATGCGCGCAGGGCGCGGATCTGCGGGGAATCAACAGCCTGATGCTGGATTTCTATGACGATCCCGCGTTCGTGCGCCGCTTGTTCGACTTTGTGCTGAAGCTCGAGTTGCGTTTTGCCGCCGCGCAGGTTGCAGAAGGAGCGGAGTTGGTTGGCATCGGTGACGCCGCGGCGTCGCTGGTGGGTCCGCAGATTTACGAGGACTTCGTGTGGGAATACGAAAAGAAAATGGTCGACGGGCTGCACGCACTCGGCACCAAGGTGCGGCTGCACATTTGCGGTGATATCCGGCTCATCCTCGACAGCGTCGGCCGCCTTGGGTGCGACCTCGTCGACTTGGATTACATGGTGCCCATCTCCGAGGCGCGAGAGAAGATGGGGCCGAAGCAAGTCCTGCTCGGCAATATCGACCCGGTGCGCCTCTTGCGCGAAGGCTCACCAGAGTCCGTGGAGGCCGCCATCGCCGAGTGCCACCGGCAAGCCGGGCCGCCTTACATAGTCGGCGCAGGATGCGAAGTGCCTCGCGATACGCCTCATGCGAATCTCCGCGCGCTGACTCGGTATGCGCACGAACATCGGCAGTAGGCAGGTGGGCAGATGGGCAGGTTGTGAGATGGGCAGATCGGCAGGTGGGTAGATCGGCAGATGGGCAGGTGGGCAGGTGGCGAGATGGGCAGATCGGCAGCTAGGCAGATAGGCAAGTAGGTACAGCCTGCGGAACAACCCTTCGGGCTGTCATCCTGAGGAGCCGAAGGCGGTCCTGAGTGCAACGAAGGAAGGATCTCGGCAGTTGCATGAGACAAAAACTGCGTGCGATTCTTCGCTTCGCTCAGAATGACAACGTTCAAGCGTTTCTGCGCCGCACGTACCGGCCTTCGCATCTGCCCATCTGCCGACCTGCCCATCTCACCGCCTGCCTACCTGCCCACTTCCTTCTTCCGATACCCGTATTCTTTCTTCAGCTTGTAGGTGATGCTGTCCACGAGGGCTCGCCAGCTAGCCTCGATGAGGTTTTCGGAAACGCCCACCGTCCCCCAGGTCTCGTGGCCGTCGGTGGTCTCAATCAGCACGCGCACCTTGGCGTCGGTGGCCGCCTTGGCGTCCAGTACGCGCACCTTGTAGTCCGTCAGGCGAATCTCGCCGATGCACGGGAAAAACGTGGTCAGCGATTTCCGCAGCGCCCGATCCAAGGCGCTCACCGGGCCCACGCCCTCCGCGGCGGTGTGTTCTTCCGTGCCGTCCACGCGCAGCTTGATCACCGCTTCCGAGTAGGGCTGGTTGGCTCCTTTCTTCTCGGTGATGACGCGGAATCCGTCCAGGTCGAAGAACTCTTTGGTGTGGTGCACGAGTTTATCGAACAGAATTTCGAACGATCCCTCGGCGCCCTCGAACTGATAACCGTAGTGCTCCATCTCTTTGAGCTTGTCGACCACCAGCTTGGCGTGCGGCGCGGACTGGTCGATCTCGAGGCCCCGCTCCGCCGCCTTGTAAAGCACGCTCGCCTTGCCGGAAAGCTCGGAAACCAGCACCCGGCGTTCGTTGCCGACCAGCGCCGGGTCAATGTGCTCATAAGAAGCCGATTCTTTCACCACGGCGCTCACATGGATTCCCCCTTTGTGGGCAAAGGCGCTCTTGCCCACAAAGGGCAGGTCCTGGCGGTGATGCAGGTTCGCCAACTCGCTGACGTAGTGCGACACCTCGGTGAGGTGCTTGAGGTTTTCGCGGCCGATGGCGCGCATGCCCAGTTTCAGCTCGATATTAGGAATCACCGAGCAAAGATTGGCGTTCCCGCAGCGCTCCCCGTATCCGTTGATGGTGCCCTGCACCTGCACGGCGCCCTGCTGCACGGCGGCAATGGAGTTGGCGACCGCCATTTCGCAATCGTTGTGAGTGTGTATTCCCAGCGGCCGCTTGACTTGTTTTGCCCCCGCCCGGAATGCCTCGACAAGATCGGCGGTCAGGGTGCCGCCATTGGTGTCGCAGAGGACGATCGTGTCTGCGCCCGCTGCCTCCGCCGCGGCCAACGTGGCGAGCGCGTATTCCGAGTCCGCTTTGAAACCGTCGAAGAAATGCTCGGCGTCGTAGATCACTTCCCTTCCCTTGGACTTCAGGAACGCCACCGACTCGCGAATCAGGTTGAGGTTTTCGTCGAGCGAGATGCCTAACGCTACCTTGACATGTAAATCCCAGGACTTTCCGAATATGGTCACCACAGGCGTGTTCGCTTCCAAAAGCGCCTGGAGGTTTTTGTCGTGCGCCACGGCGTGACGAGGGTGGCGGGTGCTGCCAAAGGCGGTGAGCCGGGCGTGCTTCAGTCTGAACTCCTGAGCGCGGTCAAAGAAGGCGATGTCCTTGCTGTTCGATCCCGGCCAGCCGCCTTCCACGTAGTCCACTCCCAGGTCGTCCAGCTTCTTCAAAATGTGAAGCTTGTCTTCCAGAGAAAACGAGATGTCCTCGCCTTGAGAACCGTCTCGCAATGTCGTGTCGTAAATCTGAATCTTCTTCATGGTTTAATTTCAGCCGGTTATGCGTCCTGACAGCCTAGAATGGCCGAACAGCGACAAAAAATCAACCTGCGGCCATCGTGGCGCGGGCGTTTCGCCCCCCGCCGGAACGCACGGGCAACATGTCCGCGCTCCGTTCGCCCTGCGACAACCCAACGGGGGCCGGTGCGGCTCGCGAACCGCACCTACTAGCCGACAGTCTGTCCTTATCCATCCTCCCGTCTCCCAGCAGAGTCTTCGGTTGGTTCTCGTCGAATCTGACGTTCTTTGCTCCTTTTCAGCACAAATTGCTCTCAAAACGCGCCTAAAACGCGCAATATACGCAGCATTTAGAATAGCGACTTCCTTTGTTTTCAAGTACTTCTTAGCTTCGTTCCCACTATTTTTCATTTTTTGTAGTTCCCTACATTCTGCCATACCGTGACTGTTGCGCTTTTCCTCGCGGTCCGAACCCTGCCCACGACAATGTGTCCGCAAAATGACCACAGTTATAGGCTACCATAGGTCTCTGAGTTTGTCAAGCGGAAAATGCAAATTCGGGCAAAGAGTCGGCCAGATGGGCGGATGGCGAACTGAGCAGGTAGGCAGGTGGGTGCAACCTTCATAAGAGCGCTTCGGGCTGTCATCCTGAGGGGCCGAAGACGGTCCTGAGTGAAACTCTCGGCAGTTGCACGAAGTAAGAACTGCGGCGATTCTTCGCTTCGCTCAGAATGACAACGTTCAAGCGTGTTCGCGCCGCATGTACCCGCCTCACCACCTGCCCACCTGCCGTTCTGCCTATCTCACGATCTGCCTACCTGCCGACCTGCCCATCTGCCGACCTGCCTGCTTACTTTCCCCTTGACATTCTACCTGAAGGGCTGTACCTTCACCTAGTATGTCTACCAAAGAGCAACGAGAACGCATTGAACTTCTGCAAGGAACCTTGGACCTGCTGATACTTCGCACGCTTAGGCTGGGCCCGACGCACGGGCACGCCATCGCCAAGGCGATTGAATTCAGATCCGAGGACGTGCTGCAGGTCGAGCAGGGGTCCCTCTACCCTGCCCTGCATCGGCTCATCAAGCGGGGCTGGATTTCCGTCCAGGACGGCACCTCGGAGAACAATCGCCGGGCCAAGTTCTATCGGCTGACGGCCAGGGGAAGGCGCCAACTGGAGGTCGAGACCGGCAAGTGGGACAAGCTGGCGGGCGCCATCGCGCGCATTCTCAGGCCCGCGGAATCGGAGGGCGAATCATGAGCCGCCGCAAGCGCATGATGGAAGACCTCGACCAGGACATCCGCGACTTCATCGAGCGCGAAACTCAGGACAACATCGAGCGCGGCATGCCGCCCGAGGAAGCTCGTTATGCGGCGCTGCGCAAGTTTGGCAACGTGACGCGGGTCAAGGAAGACACGCGGGATGTTTGGAGTTTCGTTTGGCTTGAGCAACTCTGGCGAGATGCACGTTACGGTTTACGCCAACTTCGTCGCAATCCCGGCTTCACGGTGGTCGCTGCCATCACGCTGGGGCTGGGGATTGGCTTGAACACGGCCATCTTCAGCATCGTCAATACGCTGCTATTTCGCCCTCTTCCGGTCAGTCATCCCGAACAAATCTACACTTTTTCTGCCACTGGCAAGAGCAGCGGAAATGCATTTTCCTGTCCCGATCTCGAAGATATCCGGAAGCAATCCGCCGAACTGTTCTCCGACGTCGCCGGAGTGCAAATTCTTGGCGCGACGGGCTTCAGTATGGCCGGCAAGGGCGAGCGGATGTGGACCGATTTCGTGACAGGCAACTTCTTCAGCATGACAGGCCTGCGACCCGCGCTCGGCCGCTTCATTCTGCCCTCCGAAGGCCTCACGGCGGGCGGAGACCCGGTGGTGGTGTTCTCTTACTCGTTCTGGAAGGTGCACCTGGGGGCAGACCCCGACATCGTGGGCAAGAAAGCATGGGCCAATGGCCGGCCGGTAACTATTGTGGGGGTGGCGCCGGAAGGGTTTCGTCCACTCTCGAACCTCATCGACACGCAGGGTTACATGCCGCTGGGGATGGCGGTGGTTGACACGGAAACCAAGGCCGGGTTCCTGAACGACCGTCAAGATAAGCGGCTTATCCTCATCGCCAGGATCAAACCCCGGGTTACAGAAGAGAAGATCCGATCGGTTATGGGCGTGGTGGCCAAGCGCCTCTCCACCGGGTATCCCCAAGCCGACAACTGGAGCATGCTCAATGCCTTCCCGCTTCCCTCGACAGGACCGACCTCCGAACCGCCCAGCGGTTTGGGAATCGTAGGAACGCTCTTCCTGACCTTGGCCGGAGTAGTGTTGGTTCTGGCCTGCGTCAACGTGGCCAATCTCCTGTTGGCTCGGGCCGGCGTTCGCCGCGGCGAAATTGCGGTTCGGGCCGCGCTGGGGGCAAAACGCGGTTGGCTGATTTGGCAACTTCTCAGTGAGAGTCTGCTCCTCGGCGCGTTGGGATGCGTGGCCGGGATGGCCGTGGGATGGGCAGCCAGCCGCGTGCTTAGTTCGCTCCCTCTCCACATGGACTTCCCCATTGTCCTGGATTTTCATTTTGACGGGCGCGTGTTCCTATACGCCGTGGCCGTGGCTCTTTTCGGCGGTTTGATCGCCGGCGTGGTCCCCGCCTTGCGCCTTACGGGTGGCGACTTGAATGGGCTTCTGCGCGAGATCGGACGCACCACGACCGCCGGAGGGCATGGCTTCCGCAAAGGTCTGGTGGCCGGTCAGGTGGGCGGCTCAATGATGCTCCTGATCGTTGCCGGGCTTTTCCTTCGGAGCCTCCTCAACGTGCAGAACTCCGAGATGGGTTTCGATCCCCGACATGTGCTGAACGTGGCCCTCAATCCCAGCCTTGCCGGTTACAACGAGACCCAGGCGCGTGCGTTTGTGGAAAGCGTGCTGGAACGGGCAAGAGCTCTCCCCGGCATCCAATCCGCAGGTTTGGCCGTTACGGTGCCGATGGGCGGCAACAACATGGGCGCTGGGATCGCGATCCCAGGCGAGGTCGCGCCTCCCGGAAAGCAGGCCCCTTCGGCAGGCTACAACCTGGTCTCTCCCGGCTATTTCGAGACTCTCGGTATCCGCCTTCTCCACGGGCGCGGCATTACCGACATGGACAGACCCAACTCGACCCGCGTAGCGGTGATCAATCAAATCATGGCGGAACGCTTCTGGCCCGGCAAGCAGCCAATCGGGGAACATTTCAGCCTGGAGGATGACCCTGCTCACACCCTGGAAGTGGTGGGCGTGGTGAGCAACAGCCGCACGGCGGACCTGATCTCGCCGCAAGGTCCTTTCTTCTACATGGCCTTTGCCCAGAAACCCGTGTTGCCGGTCACCCTGCAAGTGCGGACGTACGGAAAACCCCAAGCAAAGGTCTCAGAGATCTTTGCGCTCATCAACTCCCTTGCGCCTGGCATGCCACTTGTGGGTGCCCAGACGATGACGGATGCGCTGAACACGCCCAACGGGTTGTGGCTCTTCCAACTGGGCGCGGGATTAGCCGCGGCTATGGGAATACTCGGCCTCATTCTCGCCGTGGTCGGCGTTTACGGGGTGGTGACTTATATGACGGAGCAGAGGACGCACGAAATCGGGATGCGCGTGGCGTTGGGGGCGCTTCCTGGCGACATCCTGAGGATGGTCCTGCATCAAGGAATGTCCATTGTTGCGATCGGCGCGGTGGCAGGCATGATCATGGCCTACGGAGTTGCACGCCTACTGGGGCATCTACTGGTGGGGGTTAGTTCTTCCGACCCGGTCACGTACGCCGGCATCGCCCTGCTGCTGGCGCTGGTGGCGTTCGCCGCCTGCTACATCCCCGCCCGCAGGGCCACCAAGGTGGATCCCATGGTCGCGTTGCGACACGAGTAAAGGAGAGTTCTGTCGAGGGTTATATGAAAAGGACGTGGGACCCGTTGCGCCGCACTCCAAAGCTGCGCCTCGAACCGCGGGCTCTGTTTGCCCAGAGGATTTGTCCCGCAGGCTCCCTTGGGGAGAGGGCTGCGTATTCGACCCCGCGCCCCCGGCGTCCAGCAGGAGGCGGGCTGGCGCAGACCTCTGCTCTTGGAGGTCTGCGAGTTCGCGAAGCGAGGCTCCTGGGGCGATGGCCGATGCACAATAACGGTTCGCCGCAGCAAAGCTCGCAGACATCAGAGATCGGATGTCTGAACCAGCCGATCAGGGGGTATCCAGCGGATTGAAGAACTTCAGGCCGGGAAAGCGCGCGAAGTCACGATCGGTGGTGGCGAGGGCGGCGCCATGCTCGATGGCCAGGGCGGCCAGGTGGGCGTCCGTAACCAGCGGTCCGCGGGCCTGCCCCTTGGTCATCATCTCGCGCAATATCTCCCAGTGCCTTTCGCCGGGATTGAGGAGCGTAACCGTGGGGCTTTCAAACCAGCCGGCGACGATAGCGATGGCTTCATCCAGGGTCGGAGCGTCTCTGCGAAGGCGCGTGTTTGTGCCGACCCGCAAAAAAGCAAGCACCGCCGCCCAAGCCAACCCTACCGGTTCGTCACCGGAAAGGGTATTTTCGAGCCAGCGGCGGGCCACCGAATGATGGGCCGAACCGGCGTCGTGAGCGTAGAGGAGGAGATTGGCGTCGACCAGAATCATCGGTGATAGGGACCTTCAGCTTCTTCAAGGAGATCCCAAACCTTGTCGTAGTTGAAGCCTGGACTACCCCAGGACCGCGCCTTGATGCGGTAAGGAGGAAGCGCAGCGGCTTTCACACGAACGTTCAAGCCCGAGCGCAAAACTCGGTTCACGACTTGCTTGAAAGGCTCGCCGGATTTGCGCGCTTCGGCGCGCAGCTTGGCCGCCACATCGTCGTCGAGGGTTAAGGTAGTTCGCACATCTTGATGCTATCAACTGGCCGTCACGATGTCAAACTGTTCTGAACGTAACAGCAAGCGCAGTGCGACCTGAGCCTTGTGCTTGGGAACTCTGTCGCGTCACGAAAATCGACCCCGTGGTCGCGCTGACATACGAGCAAACGAGAAACCTATGAATAGCTGGTTTCGATTTTTCAGCCGCCGCAAGCGCATGATGGAGGACCTCGACCAGGACATCCGCGACTTCATCGAGCGCGAGACGCAGGACAACATCGAGCGCGGGATGTCGCCGGAAGAAGCGCACTATGCAGCCTTGCGCAAGTTTGGCAATGCGGTGCGAGTGAAGGAGGAGACACGAGACGTGTGGAGCTTTAATTGGCTTGAGCAACTCTGGCAGGACACTCGCTTCGGGGTCCGAATGCTGGTGGGGAACCCGGGATTTGCGGCGGTGGCGGTGTTATCGCTGGCTCTCGGCATCGGCGTAAACAGCACCATCTTCAGCGTCGTCAGCACCATGCTGCTGCGCAAGCCGCCCGTCAAAGACCCTGACGGACTGATGATGCTGTTCAGCAAAAACGTCGGGGCGGTCGGGGCCGGTGACGAGGCCAGCCGGTCGCCCGTTTCGCCACCTGACTTTCTGGACTGGCGTGCCCAGGCGACGGCGTTTTCAGAAATCGCGGCGGCCTCGTCGTTTGAAAATGATATCCAGTCCACGCTGAGCGGCGGAAGCCAGCCGGAGCGCGTGCCAAGCGGCGAGGTTTCGGCGAATTACTTTCAGGTGCTCGGAGTCTCCGCGCTGCTGGGGCGAGCCTTCCTGCCGGGTGAGGACCAGTCCGGCCACGATCGCGTGGCCCTCGTGCGCGCCGATCTGTGGAAGAGCCATTTCGGCGGCGATCCGCACGTTTTGGGACGGACGGTCAAAGTCAACGGAGATACCTACACAATAATCGGCGTCATGCCGGATACGTTCCGAAGCTTCTGGATGTTCCCCGAGAAGCTCTGGATCCCGCTCGTCTTCACGCCCGCGCAGTTGAGCGCCGCCGCACGCGCGCAGCACAGCCTCAGCGTCTTCGGGCGGCTGAAGCCGGGCGTGAGCGAGGCCCAGGCCCGCTCGGAGCTCGAGACCATTGCGCGACGCATCGCCGCGAGCAGCCCCGAAACCAGCAAAGACTGGGGTGCCAACGTCCTGACGGTGCAGCGGTTCGCCATCCAGGAAAGCAACTCGCGCACGGCGCTGCTGTTCCTGATGGCCGTCGTGGGATTCGTCCTCGTCATAGCCTGCGCCAACGTCGCCAATCTGCTGGTGGCGCGCAACGCCGCACGCCAGCGTGAATTCGCGGTGCGCGCGGCGCTCGGCGCAGGCGGATTTCGCCTGGCCCGCCAACTTCTGTCCGAGTGCCTGCTGCTGGCGCTTCTCGGCGGCGGCCTGGGTCTTGTGTTCGCCGAGTGGGGATTACACCTTCTGCGCGGGGCATTCAACTGGAATGAGTGGTCTATCCTACTCGCCGAACAACTTTCCATCGATCGCAACGTACTGCTGTTCACGCTGGCGGTTTCGGCCGCGTCAGCGATGATCTTTGGCCTCGCGCCGGCCTTTCAGATATCCCGCCGGGACCCGAATGCCGGTCTCAAACAAAGTTCGCGATCGGCGACTGCGGGCCTCGAGCATCACCGTTTGCAGAACCTCCTGGTGGCCGCCCAGCTTGCGCTGTCGCTGATCCTGCTGGTGGGCGCGGGGCTGTTCGTCGAGAACTTCATCGAAGACATGCGGGAAAAATCCGGCATGAATCCGCACAATGTGCTGACCGCGACGGTTGCGTTGACGGGCGCTGGCTACAAGGATGCGGCGCGCCAAGCCGCTTTCAGCCAGAACGTGCTCCGCCAGCTTTCAGGCATTCCGGCGGTTCAATCAGCGGCGATCTCGACCGACCTGCCTTACACATTTCCTGCCGAGGCGCGAATTGCGGTTGAAGGCCGCCCGGCACCAAAGACCGACGAGCAGGCGCAGTCAGCTTACTTCGCGGTAAGCCCCGGCTATTTTCGCGCCGCGCAGATTTCGCTGCGCGAGGGCCGCGAATTCACGCTTGCGGATAACACCGGCTCAGTTCCGGTGGCTATTGTGAATGAAGAGTTCGCGAAGAAGTTCTTCCCTAACGAGAATCCGATGGGACGCCACATTGGTATCACACATCCTGGCGAAGCTGCCAGCGGCTCGACGGCAACCGGACGATGGAACGAGATCATCGGTGTGGTGCGCAATGTTAACGAATACGTGGGACAGCGCACGCCGCGGCCTCAAGTTTTCGAACCGTTCCTTCAGCGGCCCGACCCGATGATGAGACTCCTGGTCCGCACGCGCACTGAGCCCACGGCCTTCGCCTCGTCACTGCGCGGCGCGGTATGGAGCGTGGACAAGGACCAGCCGGTTACCGACCTCAGAACCATGGATCGCGTGCTCGAGGACTCCGGCCAGGGAGACAACATTATGGCGGAACTGATGGCCGCATTCGCCGGGATCGCACTGGCGATGGCTGCGGTGGGGATCTACGGCCTCATCGCATATCTTGTGGGCCGGAGGATACACGAGGTGGGTGTGCGCATGGCACTGGGCGCGAGTAGACGCGAGGTGCTGCGGATGGTGCTACGCGGCTCGATGCGGATGGTATTCGCAGGCGTCGCCATTGGCTTTCTGGTTTCGCTCATGCTGCCGCGGCTGCTGGCGGCCACCTTTCAGGACGTCCACATGAGTTACCGCAACTGGATCATCGCCGGCACGCCCCTCGCCGTGATGCTGGTGGCGCTGGCCTCCTCCTATCTGCCTGCGCGGCGCGCGGCCAAGGTCGATCCGAATGTGGCGCTGAGATATGAGTGACGGAGGAGAGGCATGAGCCGCTGGGACCGGTTGATCAGCCGGCGCAAACGCATGATGGAGGACCTCGATCAGGACATCCGCGACTTCATCGAGCGCGAGACGCAGGACAACATCGAGCGCGGCATGCCGCCCGAGGAAGCACATTTCGCGGCCCTGCGCAAGTTCGGCAACGTGGTGCGGGTCAGGGAAGAAACGTGGGAGGTGTGGAACATGGTTTGGCTCGAGCAAATATGGCAAGACCTTCGGCAAGGGGCTCGGATGCTGGCCAAGAATCCCAGCTTGACGGTGGTTGCGGTGATCACGCTGGCGCTGGGGATTGGCGCGAACACGGCGATCTTCAGCCTCGCCAACGCCGTTCTGCTGCGCAACCTGCCGGTTGCAGATCCTCGCGGGCTGGTGTTGTTCTCAGACAGTCCCGATGATGGGTTTTCAATGACCAGCGACCTTCCTTCGGGGCGGCAAACCGTCTTCTCTCACCCGTTTTATCTCCACGTGCGCGACCACAGCAGGCTGCTTCAGGGAATTTGCGCATTCCAAACTTCCGTTGACACACTGACGGTCCGAGCGGATCGTCAGGGCGGGGGTGGCGCTGCGGAAGTCGCCCTTGGGAAAACGGTCTCCGGAAACTTCTTCTCGGTGTTGGGCGTGGGGGCTCGAATGGGTCGGACGCTCACGCCGGCTGACGACCAGCCTGCCGCACCTCCTGTTGCCGTGGTGAGTTTCAACTACTGGCAGGACAAGCTGGGTGGCGATCTCGGAATTGTGGGGCGCTCGATAGCTATTGACGGGGTGCCGATGACCGTTGTGGGCGTTGCGCCGCGCGGTTTTTTTGGGGTCAGGGTGGAGGCGGACTCAGCCGATTTCTGGATACCGCTCAGCCTTCGGCCGCGCCTCACCTACACCATGATGCCGCAGGCGAAGTCTCTGCTCACCGATCCGAACATGTACTGGCTGAACATGTTGGGCCGCCTCGCTCCGGGCGCAAGCCTGGAAGCGGCGCGCGCGGAGGCGGACGGCGCGTTGCGCCAGTATCTGACCGCGCGCGCAGGGTTGAAGATCACCGAAGCCGAGCGGCAGCAAATCCAGCATGCTTATGTGCCGCTCGCTCCGGGCGGACGCGGGCTTTCCCATTTGCGGCATGAGTCTTCCGAGCGCCTGCGCATTCTTCTTGCAATAGTGGCATTAGTGCTGTTGATCGCCTGCGCGAACGTCGCCAGCCTGATGCTGGCGCGCGTGACGGCGCGGCAGAGGGAGATGGCAACGCGCCTGGCGCTGGGCGGAACGCGCGGGAGACTGGTGCGGCAAATACTCACGGAAAGCGTGCTGCTGGCGATGACGGGTGGAGCGGCGGGCGCGATTCTGGCTTTCTGGGGGGTTCACGTTCTGGTGGCCACGGTGGCCGCAAAGGTCCCGCTGAACGTCACGCCGAACCTGGCCGTGCTCTCATTTGCAGTGGCCGTTTCGCTTTTGACCGCGATTCTTTCGGGCCTCGCCCCGGCACTGCGCTCGGCGCGCGCGGACCTGGTTCCGGCACTGAAGGATGGGCGACTGCCCGGCATCGAGGATCGGACTCGGCTGGGGCTGGGGAAAAACCTCGTGGTGTTTGAGATTGCCGCCTCGTTGGTGCTGCTGGTGGCGGCAGGGTTACTGCTCTACAGCCTCGTCGATCTCGAAAAACAGGACCTCGGGTTCCGACCGCAGCACGTTCTGCTGGTGAACATCGACCCGCACCTGGCCGGCTACAAACCGAGCGAACTGGCAAGCCTCTACCGCACGCTGCTCGATCGAGTCGGCGCCCTGCCCGGGGTCCGCTCAGCCAGCATCGGAACGAACAGTCCGATGAGCGGCAGTTCGGGCGGGTTCGAAGTTTCTGTGGAGGGCCAGCCGCCTCCCGCCGGCGGTGTCAGCCCGCAAGTAGAGGTGGCAGGGCCCGGGTACTTCGATACAGAAGGGATGAGCATCCTTGCAGGCCGCCCTATCTCCACACGTGACACCTCAGCCTCGTCTCCCGTGGCGGTGGCCAATGAAGCGTTTGTTCGGAGATTCATCCCGAGCGGCAACCCTATCGGAAGGCGGTTCAGTGCGGGGACGAAGTTCGAGCCGCCGGGACTTGAAATCGTCGGCGTGGCCCGAGACGCAAGGTTTTCGAGTCCGCGTGAAGCCGCGGAGCCGATGGTCTTTCTCTCCGCCTTCCAACTGGAATCGGTCATGACTTCCGTCAACGAAATCGAAATCCGAACGGCGGGCGATCCGACGAGCGTCGCCGGAGAAGTGCGGCAGGCGATCCACCAAATCGACTCCAACCTGCCCATAACCAATGTTACGACGCTTTCCGCCCAAGTAAGCAACTCGATGGGACCAGCGCGCCTGATTTCAGCCCTTACAGGCCTCTTTGGAATTGTAGGTCTCGCCCTGGCTTGCGTGGGATTGTACGGAATCATGGCTTACCAGGTGGCGCGAAGGACGCACGAACTCGGCGTGCGCATGGCGCTCGGGGCGCAGAAGGGAGAAATCCTCAAAATGATCATGGGGCACGGACTCAGGCTGACTCTGATTGGGCTCGCCATCGGCGCCGCCGGGGCGCTCGCGCTCACGCGCCTTATGACAAACCTGCTTTACGGGGTCAGGCCGAGCGACCCGCTCACGTTCATGGCCGTCTCGCTCCTGCTCGCGCTGGTCGCGCTGCTCGCGTGCTACATTCCCGCACGACGCGCGATGAAGGTCGATCCCATGGTGGCGCTGCGCTATGAGTGACGGAGGAAAGCTATGAGTCGGTTCTTCAGCCGCCGCAAGCAAATGATGCAATACCTCGACCAGGATATCCACGACTTCATCGAGCGCGAGACTCAGGACAACATCGAGCGTGGCATGGCGCCTGAGGACGCGCGCTATGCGGCCCTGCGCAAGTTCGGCAACGTGACGAGAGTTAAGGAAGAAACGTGGGAACTGTGGAGCCTCGTCTGGCTCGAGCGGCTGTGGCAGGACGTTCGCTTCGGCTTGCGCATGTTCCGCAAGAATCCTGTTTTCACCGCCGTGGCGGTGGCGACGCTGGCGCTTGGCATCGGGGCGAACACGGCAATCTTCGCCGTCATTGACGCTGTACTGCTGCGTCCCTTGCCCTATCCGGATCAAGGCAGAGTGGTCTGGGTCACGGAACTCATGCCGCAGTCGGGCCGTGACACCGTTCTCACGCCGGAGTACGCCGCGTGGGAGAAAGAGCAAAGGGTCTTCGACCAGTTCGGGGCTTTCAGTGTTACGCGGGGCATCAATCTCGCGGCAGGCACGCGCCCGGAACGCATCCTGGCCGGTCATGTGACCCAGAGTTTCTTCCCTGTGCTGGGAATCGAACCTGCGCGGGGGCGCACTTTCCTGCCGGGAGAAGAACGACCCGGGCACAACCACGTTGCAATCCTCAGCCACGATCTGTGGCAAGGCTACTTCAATAGCGGCCCGGACATTCTGGGCAGATCAATAATTCTGGACGGGGTGAGTTACAGCGTGATTGGGGTGATGCCGCGCCGCTTCTTCCATCCGGGCTCGGCCGGGGTCGGAGTTTGGCTGCCAGACGCCTTGCGGCCAGAATCGGAGCGTCCCGGCATGTCGATGGGCATTGTGAGTGTCGTCGGGCGGCTGAAGCCCGGCGTCAGCGTGGAGGGCGCCCAGGCAGCATTGGAAGTCATCGCGCGCCACATGGACAACCAGTATCCGCCGCCGTGGTCGCGTTACCATGCCGGTGCTCATGCCAGAGTCATTCCCCTGCACGATTGGCTTACCCGCGATGTTCGCCCCGCGTTGTATGTCATGTTGGGCGCTGTTGGTCTTGTCCTGTTGATTGCATGCGCGAATGTGGCCAACTTGCTCCTGGCGCGAGCGGTCTCGCGCGAAAAGGAAATCGCCATTCGCGCCGCCATTGGCGCCGGCCGCTCGCGCCTGGTGCGGCAGATGCTCACAGAGAGCACGCTGTTGGCTGCGTGCGGCAGCGCGCTCGGATTGCTGCTGGTTCCCCTGCTGACCACCATCCTGCGATCGTACGTGCCGGAATCGCTGCCGGGGCATCTCGGGCTCGACTATCAGGTGCTTGGCTTGACGCTGGCTTGCGCCCTCGCCACGGGCATCCTATTCGGACTCGCCCCGGTCTTCGCGGCATCCACGCTGCGCCTCACAGATTCCCTCAAAGAAAGCGCAGGTCACTTCGGTGAGTCGAAATCGCATCGACGGCTGCGCAGCGCTTTGCTCGTTGCGCAGTTGGGCCTTTCCCTGGTGTTGCTCGTCGGGGCAGGCCTTTTGGTAAGGAGCTTCCTGCTGCTTCTCAAGGTTAACTCGGGCATCGACCCGCACAACGTGCTCACCGCCGAAGTGTGGCTGACGCCTGAGAATATCTACAACCCTGTCCGCCAGAGGGAGTTCTTTCAGCAGGTGCTGGAGCGCGCCCGAATGATCCCCGGAGTAGAATTCGCCGGGGCAACAACCGAGATGCCATTTACCATGTTTAACGCCCTTGGGAATGGTCTGAGGGCGGAAGGCCAGCCCGAGCCTGGGATTGACCTCACCTATTGTCCGGCTACCGTCTCCCCCGACTACTTTCGAGCCATGGGGATCAAGTTGCTCTCAGGCCGGTTCTTCGACGAGCGAGACGCGGAGGGGACGCCGCAGGTCGTGATTCTCGACCAGAGCTTGGCCCGCGCGCTTTTTCCCACACAAGACGCAGTGGGAAAACGCATCCGGAGGGAAGATTCCTGGCAAAGCGTTGTGGGTGTGGTAGCAGATACTCACCATCTCGGCCTCAGCGAAAGGGTTACGCCCGAGTTGTATACCTCATATTTGCAGGGACCGTCGGGTTTTATGGATATTGTGCTGCGAACGTCGTCTGACCCGTTGAGTTACGCCCCGGCGCTGCGCAATGCAGTTCTCGCAGTCGATAGAGGCCTGCCCTTGGCGAATGTGAAAACCATGGAGCAGCGCGTCGGTGAATCCTTGTCCACCCGCCAGGAGCGACTCCTGCTGCTCGGTACCTTTGCAGTGCTGGCATTACTGATCGCGGCCAGCGGAGTCTATGGCGTGACCTCGTATTCGGTCACCCGGCGGACTCATGAAATTGGCGTGCGGCTGGCCATGGGTGCACAACGTCAAGACGTCATGAGAATGATGATGGCGCAGGGACTGCGCACAATTCTCCTCGGAATCGGGGTGGGGTTTGCCGGAGCGCTCGCTTTGTCACGAGGACTAACCAGCTTTCTCTTCAACACTCCCACCACCGACCCACTGACTTTTGCCCTTGTTTCCTTGCTCCTCGCCGGGATCGCCTGCCTGGCGGTCTATATCCCCGCGCGTCGGGCGACCAGGGTCGATCCCATCGTAGCTCTGAGGTACGAGTAACTCACGCCCCCTTGGCGGCGAAAGCTTTCTTAGTGTGCTGGGTGGACGAAGTACCTGAGTAAAGGGGCCGCTCAAACCTCTGACGAGGCAGAGATGTGGCGCGGGGGTCCCGCCCCCGCAAGAGACCGCGGGCAAAGCCTGTCCTGAGCGCAGCGAAGGAATGCACGCGCGACAGCGGGCGAGACGCCCGCACCACAAGTGGAAGGCAACACGAGAACGATTCTTCTGCACGGTGTTCTTACTCCTGCTAAAATGGCGGCTGCCCAGGGCGGCCACGAGAGCCGTCCCTATTTCCGGAGGACGAACAGCGATGGACGCGATTGAGGTGTTGAAGACGCGGCGCTCGGTACGCGCCTACAGAAACGAACCCGTACCAAAGAACATACTCGAGGACATCATTGATTGCGGGCGGCTGGCAGCCACCGCCATCAACATACAGCCTTGGGAATTCGTGGTCGTGACGGAGCCCGCGCTGCTCCGCAAGATTGCAGATATTACGGACTACGGGAAGTTCATTGCGCAGGCCTGGGCGTGTGTGGTGGTGCTGTGCAAAGACACCAAATACTACCTTGAAGACGGAAGTGCTGCGACGCAGAATATCCTGCTCGCGGCCCGCGCGCACGGATTAGGCTCGTGCTGGGTGGCGGGGGATAAGAAGTCCTATGCTTCTGCCATCTGCCGTCTCGTCAGTGCACCCGCAAGCTGCAGGTTGGTTAGCTTGATTCCGATCGGCTACCCGGCAGAAACACCGGAACAGCCAAAGCGGCGCCTTTCCGATGTCTTGCATTGGGAGCAGTATTGAGCGCCATGAGTGTCAAGCTTCAACTTGGCAAGTGGTCGGCGACGTGACGACACGCGGTATCGGGCGCGGGGACGTTTTGCTGGTCGTCTCCGGTTCGGGCGAGACTCGGGGAACCGTACAGATGTTCAAGCTCCACGCAAACCTCGAGTGAGCCCTTCAGGCGGGGGCGCGAAGTGAAAGGGCTTGCTTTGCGACCTTTGCGTGCTTTGCGACGTGGCGTGAAACCGGCCTGCCCTATTGCGGGAAACTGCTCGGCGGGGCGATCTTCTGCCACCCTTCTCCGGTTAGTGAATCCAGAAACGCCAGCAGGTCCTGTTTCGTCTCCTCATCCAAGTAGAACGGTGTGAGCCGGGTATCGAGGTGAGGATTAGGCTCACCTCCTTTGGCATAGAGATCCAACACCTCTCCGAGAGTCTTGAAGCGGCCGTCGTGCATATAGGGAGCGCGGTAGGAAAGATCGCGCAGGGTGGGTATTTTGAATTTCCCGAAATCTCCGCGCTTCCTGGTGACCGCTTCGCGCCCAGGGTCGGGATGAAGTAGGTCCATTCCGATTCCGAGGTTGGCGAACTTTTCCGTCGTAAGGTCCGGGCCGGCGTGGCATTCGGCGCATTCACCTTTGCGATTGAAGAAGTCCAGGCCATCCTTCTGAGGTTTGCTCAGAGCGGACTTGTCGCCCGCGAGGAAGCGATCATAGGCGGAATTTCCGGAGACGATGGTGCGCTCGAAGGTAGCGATCGCCTTGGAGACGCGGTCGAAGTTGATGGTGCTGTCTCCGAAGGCGGAAGCGAAAAGCGGGGCATAGCCTTTAATTCCCTGGAGCGTTTGAACTACCCGCTCAGCCGTCATGCCCATCTCATCGGGATTCGTCACCGGAACGATGACCTGCGCCTCCAGCGTGGGGGATCGGCCATCCCAGAATTCTGACCTGCCCCATGCACGGTTTATAAGCGTCTGAGCGTGGCGGGTGCCCTGCTTTCCATTCACGCCTTTTGAGAATGCGGTGCTTGCCGAAAAGGCGTGTTGCGGTTCGTGGCAGAAGGCGCATGAAACGATGCCGTTTGAGGAAAGACGGCCATCAAAAAACAATATCCTTCCAAGCTCGGCACGCGCCGGTGAATAGGGATTATCTTCCGGCCACGTTATGGGCGGAAGGCCCAAGGGAAGCGGTGGGCCGGAAGGCACGGGCGGTTCTTTTCGAAAGGCCAGCAAGCCCGGCAGCAGGCACAAGAGAAGCACCGTTGCGAACCTAACGTGTCTCGTCATGGGCGAGATCAGTCCATCTCCGCTTGACCGGACTTCAGAAAGTGAGGCAGACGCGGCGTGATAAATCGGAATCGCCGCCCGATGATCATCTTAACCAGCAGGCGATCGGTACTGCGGGTGACCCCCTCGCACACACCTAGGTTGAACTCCCAGTTCGGCCCAAAATCATAATCGATGGTCGGCACGATTTGGTGTTGTTGAAGATACAAGGCGTCAAACCCGGTTATGGACCCTAGCGATCCGTAGTATTCAAGCCCCGCGCTGAGCTTGCGAGTGACGGAGTAGGCAACCTTGAAATCCGGTGAGAAGCCGACCCCTTCGTGCACACTAGGCCCATGAAACGAGCGCTCCAGGGCCGGGTTAAAGGAGAGATACCAGGAGTGCCACTGTTTATCGACGATAGGCCGAATCTCCCAGGTCCACGTGTCGCTTGAGAAGATAGGGCGCTGGTAGCCAAACTCGGTGGAGAGACTTACGCCTACCGGCCACTTCCACTTATCAGGAACGCGTATGCGCGGACGAATGTGGTCGCCAACCCATTTATAGCCCTGCCGCGGTCCGGCGCTCGTGAAGATATAGAAGCCTGTCTCAAACCACTCATTCCAGCCTTGGGTGATCTCGACCGTTTCGTGCAATTGATGTTCGTCGGGAAGAACGCCGTCGCTGGGCGTTTTGAAACCCTCGAACGTGAAATTGCTGTGTAGTTCGACCATCGTGCGGCCAGGAGGCACGGTGTCCGCGCCGTAAACTTGAATCTCGTAGTTGCCCTGCCCGTAGAGCGGCGCGGCGGCAAGCACGAACCAAAGCGCGATTCCGCAGAGTTTCCCCATGGGGAATATTATTCTCTTTTTGGGGGAGTTTGCACAACTGCACAGCGGCAACTACTGGACACGCGTTCGGAAAAGCTGGCCGCAGGACTGATTATTGACGCTGGTTTCACAGGCGCCGTTTATTCCCTACACTCCGGCCCGGGCGTCGAATAAAATGCTTAGTGAGCACCACAGCGAGGACTCTTGTCCGCAAAAGCCCGCAAGCTACTCACTCCCGGTGATGGGCTGTCCATGGCGTGTTTGGCCATCCTAATGTCGCTGTTTGCAGCAGCCCGAGCGACAGCGGCCGTGCAACTGCGCGGCGCGGTTGTGGACGAGAACGGCGTGCCAGTGAATGGTGTCCAAGTTACAATAAAGTCCAAAAGCGGGATCACCCAATATGCTTATTCGGACGACACAGGGCATTTCGAAGTGTCCTTAGCGGCGCCCGGCGAGTACCTCGTCAGCCTCAGCAAGCCTGATTATTTCCGCCTTACTGAGCAGGCGGTGCCCTTGCAGGAGGAAAGCAACGATGTCTCCTTCACGCTCAGCCACGAATTCGAGATGCACTCCAGCGTGGAAGTTCGCTCGTCAGCCAAGCAGATCGATCCCTTGGAGCCCGAGCACAAGGAGATTTTCGATGCCCAGGACATCCTCGATCTTCCCACGTACAGCACCCACGACCTCGCAGCCTATTTGCCCATGATCGCGGGCGTCACGGAGGACAACTCCGGCGGGCTCCACGTGGCTGGGGGGCGCTCGGGGGACGCCGAATATCTGTTGGACGGTTTCGAGATTGGCGATCCTGTCTCAGGTCAACTGACCAGCAGGCTGGATATCGACAGCGTGCGCGAGGTAAAAGTGGACGACGGCCGTTACGGAGCTCAGTACGCGCACGCCGCCGGTGCGGTGATGGAATTCGGCACCTACGTGGGTGACGACCGCTGGAGATTCGGAACCACGGATTTTTTCCCCGCGGTCAATCTCCAGCAAGGCGTGCACCTTGGAAATTGGTACCCACGCTTCAACTTCTCGGGCCCCCTGCACAGGGGCCGCGCCTGGTTCTCCGACGGCATCAGCATTCAGCACACCTTTTCGCTGATTCAGGGGCTGCCGCGCAACGGCGATACGCAGGAGCAGTGGTCGGGCGACAATCTCGCCCGGGTACAGATGAACCTGACGCCCACCAACATTCTTCAAGGCAGCTTCCTGTACGACCAAAGTGTGTATTCCCATCTCGGCCTCAGTCTGTTTACTCCCCTTTCGACGACCACGGACGATCATGCGCATCGCGAGTTTGTCTCCATCAAGGATCAATTCTTCTTTGGCAGGAACATGTTTGAACTCGGCGCAGCCACGGACAATGCCACACTGAACAACGAGCCGCTCGGCTCCGAGCCTTACGTCGTGCAGCCGATCGCTGCCTCCGGCAATTACTTTCAAACCCTGCTCCAGCGCAACCACCGGGTGCAGGTGATCGGCAACTTGAATCTTTCCTCACTCCGCTGGCACGGCACCCATGAGGTGAGAGCGGGCTTCAACGCCGATGAGCTGGCCTTTTCTCAAGGGGCGGTTCGCAATCCAATTGAGACGCTCCGTGCCGACAATACTCTGCTGCTGAAAACCACTTTTAGCGGCGCGCCGTATCTTCACCTCGACAACTCGCAGTTCGGCTATTTCCTCCAAGATTCGTGGAAGGTGCTTCGACCGCTGGTCGTTTCGATTGGCGGGAGGGCGGATTGGGACAAGATCATTGGCAAGACGATATTGGGCCCGCGCCTGGCAGCCAGCTTCCTTCCCTTCTCGGATGACCGGACCAAAATCTCCGCCGGCTGGGGAATCTACTACCGCCCCATCAATATGGCTCTTTGGAGTGCGGGGCTCGATCAAGAGCGGGTTGACACCCTTTATGACTCGACTGGGACCACGCCTATCCTGGGGCCCGCCACGACGCGTTTCGTGCTGCCGTCCGGCGGGCTTCGGCAGACGGGCTTCAATACCACCAGTATCGAATGGGAACAAAGGCTGGGCTCTAATACATTCACCGGCGTCGCGCTGCTGCGCCGCGTGGAATCCGACGGGTTCACTTATCAGGATATTCAACTCGCTCCGCTGGGAGGAGTGTTTCTCTTCGGGGACATGCGCAGCGACCGTTATAGCTCCGCTGAGATCTGGGTGCGCCGAGTTTTTAGAAACAAGGCCGAAATCTACGGGGATTATACCCGCTCGAGCGCACGCAGCAACCAGGCCGTGGATTATTCTCTCTTGACTCCCTATTTTGTTCCGCAGGCCCCGGGCCGGCTGCTGTGGGACACTCCTGATCGCCTGATCGCCTGGGGTAAGACGCCGCTGCCGCTCTGGGGGCTGTTCCTGAGTGCCCGCATGGAGTACCGGACGGGTTATCCGTTCGATGCCGTGAACGAGCAGCAGCAGTTGGTGAGCGCGCCGGGGGAGTTTCGCTACCCCAACTATTTTGACCTGGACGTGGGGCTTGAAAAGCGGTTCCACTTCCGCGGCCAGGAATGGGCCCTGCGCGTCAGTTCCATCAACGCTACCAATCACGACAATCCCAATGCGGTTAATACCTTTATCGTTCCCTTCGCGTTTGCGGGAGGCCAGAGACGAGCATTTACAGCGCGCCTTCGCCTTGTGGGACGAAAATAACGTATAATCATAAGGACCCCATGGTCCCACTTATCCTTGCCCTCGCTTGCCTCGTCGGAGCCGCCCCGGTGGACTCCAAGGAAAAGTCGCCCACTGTTTACCAGATCCCGCTGCCCGATCGGCCGGACTTCTCGGCCGTGGACTGGCTGGTAGGCGATTGGAGCGGGAAAACCACGGACCAGAAGACTCAAGGCGAACTGCATTTGTCGGTCAGCTATCAACTGGACAAGCGCGTCGTTCTGTTCCGAGGCGAAACCACTTTACCGGCGTCCAAGACTTCTGCGCCGATGAAAGAATCCTGGCTGGGCCTCCTTACTCCTGACCGGCAGTCCGGCGGTTTTTTGCTGCGCATGTTTTCCAGCACCGGATTCATTACGCGCTATCGCTTGACCGTCGACGGGCCGGAAACCCACATTAACCCCGAGGGCGGCGATCAGCCTCCCCCGGGATGGCTCTTTCGAACCGTCATCAAGAGGACCAACCCTCAAGAGTTCGTCGAGACAGTTCAGGTCGCGCCCCCCAACAAGAGCTTCTTTGATTATTACACCGCTAAGCTGAATCGCTTACCGACTGAGGATAAGGCCAAGGCGGCTCAGATCCCGCCACATTAGACCGCCGTGGTGTAGAATCACTGATTGACTCTGGCTCCAAAGGGACGACTTCGTTGTCAAAACGCAAAGCGATTTTACTTGCTCTTTTGATTTTCGTGGCGGCCGTACTGGTCGTGATCGTGGTGGTCGTTCCCCGGCTCCTCAACGTGGACCGCTACCGTCCGCAGGTGGCAGCGCTGATTGAAAAGCAACTGGGCAGGCGGACAACGATCGGGCACCTCGCTCTCACGGTTTTTCCTCGCCTCTCCATCCGCGCTGACGATTTTGCACTGAAGAACCCTGCAGGTTTTCCCCAGGGAGATTTCATCGAAGCCCGGAGGATTTACGCGGTAGTCGACGCCGCAAGCCTGTGGCGCCATCAGGTGGTTGTCAAATCGCTCGACCTGGAGGGGCCCTCGATAAGCCTGCTTTCCGACCTCAGGGGGCAATGGAATTCCGCTGATCCGCCTTCCCCTGGCGACCCCGCGCCAGACCCGTCCGGCGTTAAGCCTCTGTTCACCCTGGGGACTATTTCCAATGTCAAAATCAGCAAAGGGAATCTGCGTATTGCAGACCTGTTGCCTTCAGGCCAGGCAGGCCCCGCCTTCGTCGAAGCGGAGGGAGTGACGAGCCAACTGCGCCGCTTCGATCTTAACGCGCTCGCGGAGGGCGCTCAGGCCCAGAATGTCCAAGGTTCTCTTGTGACGGAGGGAACGCTCGTGGTGGACACTCTGCAGGTCACGAACATGGTCGTGACGAATCTGAGGTCAAACCTCCGCCTTTTCTCCCAACAAGTTCTCCTCGACGGCCTGGAATTCAGATGCTACGACGGTCGAGGCAACGGGGACCTTGCCTTCATCTTCGGGACTCCCAACACACGTTACCGCACCCAAACGAATCTGAGCAGAGTTAATGTGGCGAAGTTGCTGGATGCGTTTCCCGATGCGCGTGGAAAAATGACCGGCGTTCTCGACGGGCACGTGGCGCTTGACGGCGAGGCGGGCCATTCTCCCGACTCGCTGGCCGGGATGAGCGGCGCCGGTCACTTGACCATCGGCGCGGGCCGCTTGCCGACCTTGCAACTGGACGCAAACCTGCTTCAACTATTCCGCGTTGCCAAAATGGGGCCAGCCTCCGGGGATCCTTATTCTTTCTCCTCCATCGCCATGGATTTTACGATTGCCAACAACCGGATTCAAACGATCAAAGGCAAAATCGCCGGCAACGGGGTGCAAATCGACGCCACCGGGTCTCTTGGACTTGCGGGCGACGGCAGCCTCGATTATCAAGGCGTGGCAAGCGTCGCCAGCAGTGATAACGCTCTCACCAGCATTCTGGGAGGGCTGACCGGCGCAACGCTTAAGGGAAGCAAGATGGTTATCCCCTTCGAGCTTAAAGGTACGTTTAAGAATCCGCAATTCACGCTGAAGCCGAGCGGCAGCCAAAAGGGCAGCGTTCGTCAAGGACCGGGAACAGGCGCCAAGCCGTAGGCGCTGCTTAACCCTGGGTTGGTTCAAACGGCGAGCGATCGTCTCATAGGCGGCCTTCAGCCATTCTCAATCGTCGGCGAGCGTGCATCTCTGCGGTGCGCGGGTTCTGAGGGATTTGCCAGGGAGAACTCCATGAATACCACTCGACCTCTCGCGCTGGTGACCGGAGCGTCCGCCGGTATTGGCGCAGCCTACGCCCGCAGGCTGGCAGCAGAAGGCTATGACCTGATCCTGGTGGCGCGGCGGGCGGATCGCCTTACGCAATTGGCCGCTGAGCTTGCCAGCCGGCTTGGTGTGAACGCCCAGCCCTTCCCCGCCGACCTCACTCGAGACGACGAACTCAAAGGCGTCGAAGACCGCATTGCACAGGAAGAGCGTCTTGAATTCCTGCTCAACAACGCTGGATTTGGCGGCACGGGGCGCTTCTATGAGTCTCCACTGGAACATGTGAACGCCATGCACCGCCTGCACGTCATGGCCACGCTCCGCCTTGCGCACGCAGCGCTCCGCAAGATGACGGCGCGCGGCAAAGGCACGGTAGTGAACGTGTCGTCGGTTGCCGCATTCGTCGCGCGTCCGGGAAGCGTCAGTTACCACGCCACCAAGGCCTGGATGAACGCTTTCACTGAAGGTCTCTATCTGGAATTGAAGCAAGCACGTTCACCCGTCCGCGTCCAGGCCCTCTGCCCTGGTTATACGTTGACGGAGTTTCACGATGTTTTGGGGGTGGACCGAAAACGTGTTGCCGCCAGCCTCTGGACTCCTGTAGACAAAGTTGTGGAGGCATCCCTGGAGGGCCTGAAACGTAACCAGCTCTTCGTGGTGCCCGGCTGGCGCTATAAATTCATCGTGGCCCTAATTCGATTCTTGCCGCGTTCCCTCCTCCATGCTGGCAGTTCGATAGGCGGCAGGAAAACCGAATAGAGCGGAGGATCCATGATTCGATCATCACTGCGTTATGCGCTGCTTGGGAGCGCCATTCTGTTTCTTGTTCTGATTCAGCCCCAATCCGCCTCGGATGGCGAGGGTCTTCAGAGTTCGCGCTCGACGGCCCAAGGCGAGAAAAATCCCCTGCGATCCATTCCCTACGAACCCGGCCTCGATCTTAACTCGATGGACCGGACCGCCGATCCCTGTGACGATTTCTACCAGTATGTCTGCGGCGGCTGGATGAAGAACAACCCCATCCCACCCGACCAGCCAAGCTGGAATGTGTACGCGAAACTCTCCGACGAAAACCAGCAGTATCTATGGGGCATTCTGCTAGAGGCTTCGGACCCCTCCCGCACCCGCAATTCCTCGGAGCAGAAAATCGGCGACTATTTTCAGGCGTGCATGGATGAACCAGCCATCGAGAAGCTCGGCACCGCTCCTCTCGAAACCGGACTAAAAGAGATTGACGCGCTGAAATCGAAGTCAGACCTCGGGAAGTACGTCGGGCACGAACATCTGGGCATCCAAGGCAACCAGATGCTTTTCGGTTTTGGCTCCAACCAGGACTTCGCCAACGCATCGCAGGTGATCGCCTTTGCCGACTCGGGAGGACTCGGCCTCCCTGACCGCGATTACTACACTAAGACCGATCACAAGTCGCAGGAAATTCGCGGCCAGTACGTGCGTCACGTGCAGAGGACGTTCGAATTGATGGGAGACTCCAAGGCCGCCGCCACAGGGGAAGCCAAAACGGTGATGGCGATGGAGACGGCGCTGGCCGAAAAATCGCTGACCCAGGTGCAAAAGCGCGATCCCTACAACCTCTTTCACAAAATGGATCGCGCGCAATTGAAAGCGCTCACGCCGCGCTTCGATTGGGACAGCTACCTGGCCGCAATCGGAACGCCTGGCCTTCAGGTCTTCAATGTCACCGAACCGGAATTCTATCGGGAACTGGACCGGCTGATCCAGAGCGAAAGCCTGGATAACTTGAAGACGTATCTGCGCTGGCACCTGGCGCATGAGGAAGCTCCCTATCTTTCTCAGAAATTTCAACAGGAGAATTTTGATTTCTTCAGCCGCACGCTGCGGGGCGTCAACGCGATGCAACCACGATGGAAGCGTTGCGTGCGGTGGGTGGACCGCGACTTGGGAGAGGCCTTGGGACAGGTGTTCGTAGCCAAGACTTTCGGTCCCGAAGTCAAAGCCCGCACCTTGAAGATGACCCGCGAGATCGAGGCCGCCATGGAGGACGACCTGAAAACGTTGTCGTGGATGAGCCCGGCCAGCAAACAGCAGGCTCTCGCGAAGCTGCACGCCATCGTCAACAAAATCGGTTATCCCGACAAGTGGCGCGACTACGGAACTCTCGAGATCGTGCGCGGCGACTTTGCGGGAAATGTGCGCCGCAGCGCCATTTTCGAATCCAAGCGCCAACTGGCGAAGATCGGCAAACCCGTTGACCGTGGCGAGTGGGGGATGACTCCACCCACCGTAGATGCATATTACGATCCGCAAATGAACGACATCAATTTTCCCGCCGGGGTTCTGCAACCACCGCTCTTCGACCCCAGGATGGACGACGCGCCGAATTACGGCAACACGGGAGGCACGATCGGCCACGAGTTGACCCACGGCTACGATGACGAGGGTCGCCAGTTCGATGCCAAGGGAAACCTGCGAGATTGGTGGACGAAACAAGACGCCGCCCACTTTGACGAGCGGATCGCCTGTGTCCGGCAACAGTACGCGCAATATATCGTCGTTGATGATATTCACATCAACAGTAAACTAACCAGCGGCGAAGACGTGGCGGATCTTGGCGGGCTCCTGCTCGCCTACATCGCCTGGAAAAATGAGACCAAGGGGCAGACCCTGAAGCCCATCGACGGATTCACCCCTGAGCAGCGGTTCTTCATCGGCTACGGACAGTGGGCCTGTGAAAATGAGCGCCCTGAAAATCTGCGGTTGAGTGCCACCATCAATCCGCATTCGCCCGGCAAATACCGCGTGAATGGCATTGTTTCCGACCTGCCCCAATTCCAACAGGCCTTCGGCTGCAAGGCGGGCCAGCGGATGGCGCGGACCAGGATGTGTCGGGTGTGGTAGTCAGGAGGCCTCGGAGGGCAACCCTGGTGGTTCCCCTGGGGGCTGCCGCCAGGCCCGCTCCCGTGGCGCGAGGTGTCAGCCTGAACCTCGCAAGTTAGGCCGCAAGGTCAGCGAGCCGTCGGCGTTCAGATCTTGATGGCAAGCCCAGCGAATCGAGCGCCGAATACCCTTTACCTCAAGCTCTGCTTGAAGTTTCAAGCCTTTCCAGCCAACGCCCTTGGGGAGCACGAATTGCGCTTGGCGGATTTTCCCCGGCAAAGGATAGCCGGGGTCGAGGCTTCCTCCTGCTATCATCTTTCCGTCGTCGCCAGTAACGTAGACGCGCAGAGCGCCCGGGACTCCGGCGCAACCATCGTTCGCGAACCCCACGATCAAACCTTGGCGGTCTTGTTCTGCATAATGCCAGACAAACGAAGGCCGCACGCGATAACCGATGCGCCTGCTGATCTGGTCGATGGCCTGCGGGAATTGATGGTAATAACGCAAGATATTTTCGGCGTTGATCTTGTGAAAATTCCAAAGCGACCAATAATTGGGGCCCACGTCGATCACGTGTGCGATGACGTTGTCGGTGTAGGTAATCCCTTCCTCGATGTGGAGGGACGCCGGTGTGCCGTCGGACATTCCCACTTCGACCACCGCTCCTACCCACGGCGGCCGGTTGCTGAGGGTCTCAATCTGCTCGTTCTCGATGAAGATCGTGTCGGTGCGGAGCCAGTTCCCCGAACGGACGGTACGATCGACAAGCTCGGAGTTGCCCACACGGCTGAAATCCGGTTGGGTGTTGGTCACGAGCGGCGTCCGTCGCCAAAGCTCCGACTGGACTTCGAACATCTTGATCCAGGTTTGCTCGGCCGTGAGATAGTCCGGAAATGGGTTGTTATGAAACGGCCAAGTGTGGCCCTCGCCCCAGAAGCCGTACATGAAGGTATCCATGAATTCGATCTGCGGGCTGCCATCCAGTTCCGCGGCGAGCAACTGGTTCAGTTCCCGGTAGCAGTCTTGAAAGAAAAGGTGATCATAACGGGGTTCGTAATAAGCCGGTTTCCGGCGCGGCCCTGCGAGTCCCGTTCTCCATTCACCGATCAGTTTCACCATGGGCACTTTTTCGAGGACGAAATCCGGCAAAGCCTCCTCCGCATAATCGGGTGCCCGCATCTGGATCCGAAATCCAATCCGCTTGTTAAACCGCTTCGCCAGATCGAAAGTAAGTTTCCAGTAGTCAGGGAAGTCGAGCCGCCCGCGTCGCGGCTGCACTTCCCTCCAGGTCGGCCGGAGATAAAGCTTCTCGCCCAAGGGAAGCTTCACGAGATCTTCGATGGCTTGAGGAATGTTGTCGGATTTGATCTCCGCGGTGCCCATGTCCGCGGTGATGTAAGTAATAAGTCCCTTGCCGTAGTTGGGCGCAACCTCGCTGGAGGGAGTCGTGGCCATCACCACGTCGCCTCCCGGGAACACTGCTTCCGGCGGGTATTGCGGGAAGGGGCCTTGATCAAGACGATCCGTGATCTGAGGTCCCACGCCAAAATCATATCTGTCCCAGTTGTGCGCGGGGACGAAGGCGTTTGCCTTCCCTGCCCCAACGCCTGCGATCGTGGCGGTCAATCCTGCGGATTTGAAGAAGCTTCGACGGTCCATAAAGCACACCCCTTTCCAGATCAGCTCGATCCCCGATCCACATTTTGATCCCCAAAAGTGGGGAGGTGCTGTCTGCTCTTAAAACGCGTTGTCATTCTGAGCGAAGCGAAGAATCTCGCTCTGGCCCGTGAGCCACCGAGAACGAAAAGATCAGGGCACGATTCTTCGCTTCGCACAGAATGACAGGGCCTTCATGGTTTCCAGGAACGCATCAGTAGACGGGCATGAGCGACTGCTTTCTGCTTTCGCTACCATCCCCCCCGCGCTTCCAGCTTTGCGGTTTCTTCCCCAATCCGCTTCCAGGCACGTTCCACGTGGCGAGATTCGGTATAGGTCTGCCCCACGCAGAAGCGAATGATGAAACGGCCGTTCAGCTTGGTGTGCGTCAAGTAGAGATCGCCGCTTCGATTGAGGGCGTCCAGCAGCGCCTCGTTGAAGGCATCTCCGGCGCGGTGGCGGAAACAGACCAGATTCAGGGGCGCGGGCGCGGCCAGTTCAAATCGCTGGTCCTGCTGCATCCACAAGGCAAACTGCTGGGCCAGCGCGATGTGCTGGCGAACGTGGTGGCGAAGTCCCTCCACTCCGTAGTGTCGAATCACGAACCAGAGCTTCAAGGCGCGAAAGCGCCTGCCCAACGGCACCTGCCAGTCCCGATAGTCAATGACGGCGCCCGATTCGGTGGCCTTGTTACGGAGGTAATCCGGCAGAATTGATAGGGCGTCGATCAATTCCTTGCGCCGAGCCACGTAAAAGCAGTCGCAATCGAAATTGGTGAACATCCACTTGTGCGGGTTGAAACAGTAGCTATCCGCGAATTCAAGACCCTCATTGATGTACCGGAACTCAGGGCAGAGCGCCGCGGTGCCGGCCATGGCGGAGTCCACGTGCAGCCAGATGCCGTTGTCTTCACAGATACGTCCGATCTGCGGCAAGGGGTCCAAAGCGTTTGATGAGGTGGTTCCTACTGTGGCGCAAACAATGCACGGCGCCTTGCCGGCTCGCCGGTCGAGAGCGATTTGCGCCGCTAGAGCCTCCGGGCGCAGCGCCCAGTGCGCGTCAACCTCCATGTGGCGCAAGTTCTCCTCGCCCAGGCCCGCGATTTTCACGGCCTTTTCAATCGAGGAGTGAGCCTGCGGCGAGGCATAGGCGACCAGATCACCTTTACACCCTCGCTTATTGCTGGTGTAGCCGGTGGCACGCTCGCGCGCCGCTAGAATCGCACACAGCGTGGCGCTGGAGGCGCTGTCCTGAATCACTCCGCCACCCGTCGAGGTGGAGAGGAACTTCCCCGGCAAGGCCAACATCTGAACCAGCCAGTCGAGCACGTGAGTCTCAAGTTCCGTGCAGGCGGGGCTGGTGGCCCACAACATTCCCTGAACTCCAAGGCCGGACGAGAGCAGGTCACCCAAGATGGCGGGAGCGGAGGCGTTGCAGGGGAAGAAGGCGAAGAAATTGGGCGACTGCCAGTGCGTTATTCCGGGCAGGATCAGCTTTTCAACATCGTGCAGCAGGGACTCAAACGGCTCACCGCTCATAGGCGCTTCCTTCGGAAGTGAAGCGCGGATTTCACCCGGCTGAACTCGAGACAGCACGGGGAAAGACTCGATACGCTCATAATAGTCTGCAATCCAGTCGATGACCTCCCGGCCGTTCCGGCGGAACTCCTCGATGCTCATGTGGTAGCTTTTCTCGATCGACATCCTGCTCTCCTTCGTCGGTTGCCCGTGGTCAGCCGCCCGCCCCGGCCGCCCTTGGAGTATACAACACCCACGCTATTTTAGGCTCCACTCCAACCAATCGGGCGCAGTGCAGGAAAATTGCGGTCACACTTTGATCGTCAGGGTGCCTCTTGCCTCCGGGAGGGGCTGGTGGGCATCGCCGTGGCATTGGCGCTGACGGCGATTTGGCCGGAACGTTCACCCGCCGCCGGCGAGGCCGCGATCCGGCCAAGCAGTTCATTCGAGCGGTCTGGGTAGATTGGCAATGCGGTCGCACCGTGACTGATACACAGGACTCACCACAGAGGAGAAACGGAGTCTTGTATGGGTTGCTTTGCCGGCGCTCACTGCCTATCATAGTTGAGTAAGCACCTTCTGAAGGGCGCACGACAAGATTACACGCTGAGGTTCCCATGATTCTCCCTCTCACCCCGGTGCGGCTGAAACGGCAGGCCGCGCAAGTTTTCGGCAACAAAGTGGGCGTGGTTTGCGATCAGCAGCGGTTTACTTACCGCCAGTTCAATGAGCGATGTGACCGGCTTTCGAGCGCCCTGCGGAAGCTTGGAATACGGAACGGCGATCGTGTTGCCTACTTGAGCTTCAATTGTCATCGGTTGCTCGAAGCGTACTTTGGCGTGCCGCAAATCGGAGCCATTCTTCTGCCCTTGAACATCCGTTTAAGCCCGGAAGAGCTCATTTATATCCTCAACGACGCGGGGCCGAGAATTTTGTGTTTCGATCCGGAATTCATTCCTCTGGTGGAATCGCTGAGGTCGCAGGTGAAGGCGATTGAATACTATATCCCTTTGAGGGACACCAAGCCGGCCTGGGCGCATCACAAGCTCTACGACGAACTTCTCGCCGAGGCAGGGCCTGGGGAAATTGATTACCGCGGCATTGATGAAAACTCCGTGGCCGAACTCTTCTACACCAGCGGGACCACTGCTTATCCCAAAGGGGTGATGCTGACGCACCGCAACCTCTACCTGCACGCCCTCTATACCGCCATAGCGTTGAAGGGCGATGACAGCGAGGTTCACCTCTACACGGTTCCGCTGTTCCACGTCAACAGTTGGGGCGCCCCGCACATCATCACGCTGTCCGGCGGACGGCACGTCATGATCAAGAAGTTCGACCCCGTTACCGTGATGGAGTTGATCCAGCGCGAGCGCGTGACCCGCCTGCAGGTTGTGGCTACCATGGTTATCGCCATGCTCAATCACCCGGAGTTTTCGAAGTATGACTTGAGCAGCGTGAAGGAGGTCATCATGGGCGGCGCCCCAACCAGTACGGCGCTGGTCCGCGAGACGGAGCGACGAATGCCGGGCTGCCGGGCCATCGGCGGTTACGGCCTGACTGAGACCTCGCCGGTCCTGACGTTAGCGCGTCGCAAGGCGCACTGCACCGGTGATCCGGAGGAGTTCCAATTACGCCGGCAAGCCACCGCGGGATACGCTTTTGCGGGTTCTGAAATCCGCGTGGTGACGCCGGATGGGCGAGATGTCAAACCGGATGCAGCGGAGGTTGGAGAGGTAGTCGTCCGAGGCGATGTCGTCATGGAAGGCTATTGGCGGCAGCCCGAGGCCACCGCCAACGTCATCCACGACGGCTGGTTTCACACCGGCGACTTGGCCACCATCGACGAGGAAGGTTACATCCTCATCGTGGACCGCGGCAAAGACATGATCCTGAGCGGCGGCGAAAACATCGCTTCGGCGGAAATCGAACGAGTCATTTACGGACATCCGGCGGTCATGGAGTGCGCAGTCATCGCCGTTCCGGACGAATCATGGGGCGAAGTGCCGAAAGCCATCGTCACGCTCAAACCCGGCCAGCAAGCCGCCGATACGGAAATCATCGCGCATTGCCGCCAGCACCTGGCAGCGTACAAGGCCCCCAAAACAGTGGAGATTGTGGAAAGCCTCCCGAAGGGTGGCACGGGAAAAATCCTCAAGCGCGTGCTGCGCGAGAAATTCTGGCAGGGCCGCCAGCGGCGCGTGCAGTGAATCCGTTTTGATCCGCTTGCATTCCGCTGGAGGCCGCGTCCCGAGGGCTTGCACGAAACTGTCGTACAATGTAATAATCAGTTATGCGCGCAACAAGAAATCGATCGTCCCGAGTAT
>Ga0326728_10002370_pt1 | contig 63048 bp, 41 predicted proteins | sample MB3enrmetagenome_FD_207602 | JGI IMG/M metagenome (GOLD analysis project Ga0326728, IMG submission 207602) | Lab enriched peat soil microbial communities from McLean, Ithaca, NY, United States - MB31MN | ecosystem: Environmental > Terrestrial > Soil > Wetlands > Peat | place: USA: New York...
GATGAAACCAGAGGGCTTCCAAGAGTTGCCGCCCTGTCGGGTCGGGGTCATGAGCGATCTGGACCTGATGAAATCCCCGGAACTGATTGCCAGCCTTGAAGTAGGCACCACCGGAGTACGTGTAGCTGCTGCCGGTCGTGGTAATTCCATCGTAGAGCGAACTCCGCTTTAGAACCGGAATCGAGAAGCCCAGGTTTGTATCTGTTTCATAAGAGGAGAATCCGTATGAGAAATGCCCCGTTAGGCCGAGGGGATCCCTGACGTCGGTGATGACATCGGTTGGCCGGAGATCAGAAATGTTCATGACATACTGATTGGTTTGCCAACCGTTATCGCAAAGCAGATCGGATTTTCCATCGCCCGTGAAGTCGGCGGTGACACAGGAGTCAAGCGGAAGCCCAAACGCTGTGCCGGTAAACGCCACAGCGAGATTCGGACTGAATAGAGACGATGCGAAGCCAGTGCCAGTTGACAGCGACTGTCCCCACACCGGCCGGATTGGAAGTATTCCGCCGGTTTGGTTCAGAAACTGCGTGACAAACTCTGCGCCGCCACCGTAGTTACAGGCTATGTCCGTTCGACCGTCTCCATTGAAATCGCCGGTAATGCATTGATTTCCGATGTTCGCTGAGTCTTTTCTCGAGATAAAGGCTGGCTGACCGAGCCGTTGTAAGGTGCTCCATCCGGAGCCCGTAGAAAAGCCCATAGACCATTGGCCGTTAAACTCGTCCGAGCCGCTGGTTCCCTCATAACACGCGATATCAGCGTTGCCGTCTCCATTAAAGTCGCCTATGACACAGTGCGACGGGACAACCGCCGGTCCGAAATCGCCAGTGATTACCGGGCCGTTCGGCCATGCCGACGATCGAAAACTCGTTGCCGTCGAAATGGCAACGTGCCATGCCTGATCGGTCGCACTGTAGCATGCAATATCCTGCTTCCTGTCTCCATTGAAATCTGCGGCAACACAAGCGTCGGAGACCGTTTCCGACGATCCGGTGGGACTGCTGCCTGTCCACGTACTAATGTTCCATCCTTTACCGGTTGATAGTGCGACGGACCACTTTCCTTGGTCCGAGTCCGTCGCCGATGAGACGAGGCACGCTAAATCGGTTGTGCCGTTTCCATCGAAATCGCCCACAACACACCTGTCGCTCAATGGGTTGACTCCACCGGCTCCAGCAGCCAGCGTGGGGCCATTCTGCCACACCGCGACATCAAATCCATGGCCGTTCGATAAGCCAACGTTCCAACTTCCGTTGCTGGAGTTGTAACAGGCAATGTCGGTTCTTCCGTCGCCGTTGAAATCGCCTGCCAGGCAAGTGCTACGGACGTCCGCAATGTTTTCTTTCTTGTCCGGTATGCCCAGGGGCGAGGAGAATGGAATGCTGACTTCGATTTGCCTAGTCACAGCGGGTCCTGCCCATACATTCGCCTGGAATCCGCCGAATTGCTGCTTAATTTGGATTTCGCTACCGCTGTTTGACGAGCCCTTCGAAAGTCCAACTTGCCACTGACCGCTCCCATCTAACGCGCACGCCAAGTCTATCTTTCCATCGCCGTCGAAATCGCCGATCAGACATTGACTGAAGATGGTGGCGGTTCGGGTCGGACCAGTGACGCTAGCGAGCAACCAACTGTCACTGTTAATCTGATCCGAGTAGGAAAAAGTCATTGAGGAAGATATGGGACCAGCTATCCTAGTCAAAGCAACTAACAAGGATCGGCTCGTTTCTTGACTGCTTTGATACTTGAGATTGTACGTGGCGTATATGGTTCCGTTCGCAGTGACGGTTATTTGGCGAACCCGGTTGGAATCCGTGCTTGCAACGCCACTAGCAAAGGAAGTTGTTGTGGCTTCTGGCGGCTCTGCTTCGTAGGTGACATCTATCCGGTTTCGCGGCTGTAGGCCAGAATGGCTATTGCCGCTAAAAAGAATGCCCGACAGATTCAGAGTTCCCGAAGTTTTTTGGTATATCAACTGGGAGTAGTTTCCCCTGAGATCTTCGACGCGATCCAGACTCCATTGAATCGTGCCACCTGCGCCTGACAGGCGGCTACTGTCTGTAGAACCGAATTTATAAGTGGTGCCGAAGCAATCAAAAGCCACCCAGCTATCGGTCGAAACATTGTATCGTGCCTCGATGCGAAGATCTCCTTGCTTGTCTCGATAAAGATCACCGTTCACATTCAAGAGATCGACCGATGCGCTTCCCAAGGTAATCAGAAAATCTTTGGATGAGTAGTCAATGCCACGTGCTCTATTTCGCGCGATGCTCCCCGCTGACAAGTCCCAGCCGACGCCCACCGGACCATATGAGCGCTGGCTGTCATACGCCAACACCAGATCTAGTAATGACTGTCCTTTGGCGAGAGGCTTCGCCAAGCGCATTGTGAGTGACATGCCTCCCGTGAACGCCTGAGGCTCTATTTCTACTGGTAGAGGTGATAGCGGAGCCGTGGCAACTTGGGGTCCATTTAGGGCACCTGAGAGGGGGGTCGCAAGGTCGGTTCCTGAACGTGGATCGAACTGAGAAACTATCTGGTATGGTGAATCCTGGGCAAAACAGTGGGCCAGGACGAGAATAGGCAGCGCGGCGAGGCAAACCAGACCTTGTTTCAAAGCGTACTTAAAGCGGGGTTTGATTTTCAACAAGAACTTTGGATCAGACGTTAGCTTCATCTGTCTTCGCTCCTGATGACTGAAACAAATAAATACGGAAGCGAAACCGGACACTGGAATTTCCGATGACGAATGAATCCAATCAGCTGAGCGCCTAGGGGTATCGGGGACGAATCCAGATTATTTCATGAGGATGAGAATCTGTCAAACGGGTGAGTGGCAGGCGTCGAGGGGATTCCCCACGGCTTGAGGAACTCGACCACATGCGTCAGTCCCGAAGCCGCGTTGCGAAGCTTGCCGGCCGGAGTGCTCGGCTGGCCGGCGGCGTAAGCACGGACGTGATCTTCAGTCGCTTCGATCAGACTCACTCCCTGTTGTTTCAGCCGTCGACCGAGAGCATCGGCGGTCACAATCAGTCGTCGCGCCTGACCGCGCGAATGACCCAACTCGGAAAGCTTGACTGCGAGGGTGCGAAGATAGGGCCCGATGGGGCCGGCGGGGAGGTCTTCGCGGACAACGGACCTCCAGATTAGTGAAGTAAAGTTGAAGCACGATGTCCTCCTGGGAGCCTGGTTGGCTCGCTGGAGGACGGGATTGTTCCGACTGTGGAAATTGCAAAATGGCTCTGCCGTTGGTGGAGGTCGGAACTCGCTGTTTCGACTCGGAATAATCACATGCTTCGAAGAGTGTGTTTCGTGGTTGACAGGGCGGAGCTCTAAAGCCGATGGCAGTCGAGATCGGCGACCCAGCAACCCATGATCTGCGGCAGCGATCCCATCAGGACGTAACCGCGGCCGGCGTTGGGATGCGGAACAATTTGGGAGTATCCTATAGTGTCTCGGGTCGTGATTGTAACCTCCCAGGGACTGAAACGGCGGTTTGATTTGCGGCCGAGCATATTTGAGTCGGCTGCCGCGGACCAGTTAGGAACGACCCTAACCTGCCTGTGTCGGTTAACAATGACCAGACTACGGCTCATCGGTCTGTTGCTGCTCGCGCCTGCGCTCGTGGCGGTCGCGTGCCTGGGATTCATTCTTTACGGCCTTTTCGGTCCGAGCCGCCGACACGGGTCTATGAGGTTCGGTACAGTTGGGATGAGGGTGTCAAATCGATCGACATCATCAACCCAAAGACTGGTAGAAGAGTATGGAACCCCCTCTGGCGGGAACTCGCCATGCGAGATGCGAAGAGAGTTTTGCCGGAGCTAGTGAAACGGAGCGGACTCCGCCGCGCCAAGGGCAGGTTCTTGATCGACTTCTGGGATTTTGAGCAGCCCTACCTGGGACTATGCCCTGGGGATTCTGCAGACCTTACCGACCCAGACGTGACCCCCCTGATGATTGCACTCCAGAAGAATGACTATGCGACGGCGAGGAGGCTCGTGGCGGAGGGCGCCGATGCTAACGCGGCCGATCAGAGTGGCTGGACTGCCCTCATGGGCGCGGCTTTATCTCCCGATCCTACGACTACGAGACTGCTGCTTGGTGCGGGTGCACACGTTAACGCCAGCGACAAGGACAGCGTAACTCCTCTTTATATTGCCGTCTTCAATCGTAACATCGCCACGGCGTCGGAATTAATTAATCATGGATCGGACGTCAACGCGATTCATAAAGGTAATACGTTTAGTGAAGGACCGCTGGGCGTAGCGGCGAGATTGAGTCAACCGGCTGTGGTTAAACTTCTGCTGGAGAAAGGCGCTGAGGTGAACCGCGCAGATCCATTGGGTAACACACCATTGATGCTGGTCGCGCGTTCCAACTGTCCAAAAGCAGTCGAATTTCTCATCGCGGCTGGCGCTGAAGTGAATGCGAAGAACCCCTACGATGAAACTGCGCTTGGGGTTGCCGAACAGAGCGAGTACGAATCCGTCGTACGCATATTGAAGCGCCGTGGGGCGAAGAGGTAGCGGAGAATCTGCCCTCCCCAGCCTCACGACAGTCTAAACCCTGACGAAGGACCGGCCGGATCGTCCACGGCCTTCACTACCCCGGCCAAAAGCTTGAACACTCCCAATAAGGCTCCGGAACTCTGGGGTTGCCCCTCGCCGGCACGATTGGTGCCAAATATTTTTCGCTGGTCGATAGATTTCTGAAGACGGAATCCCCCCTGGGGACCGTAGGCAGTTCTTTCCATAAAACGCTGATATAAACCATCTTTTTGGACGATTGTAGCTTGCGCAGCGGACCCCACAAGGACCTTGGCCCACAAGACGAACGTGCGGGCCTTTCAGTCGTATACCATAGCCAAAAACCTTTCTAAACGGATGAATTCAAGATGACTATCTTGCAACATACTTTTTCCCTGGCGTCGTCAGACGGCAGATTCGGCTGTACTCGTTCAGGTCTTCCGTGCGGCCGTTTGACAGAAAAAAAAGTCGGATTTAAAAAGAGCTGATGGGAGGCTCTATGCGAATCGGGCACGTGCTTTCAACTTGGTGGACGCAGCTAAGCGAGGGAAGCGCTGGGCAAACGCGTGATAGCTATGGTCGGCGCAAGCTCAGCAAGCCCACCTAGTTTCCAGAAGATGATGTAAACAAAAGGGATCGGTGGGTGAGGTTGCAGATGGTGGAATTTGATTCGTGCCGCCCAGCAAGAGGATGTGTAAAATGCAAGCTGTGAGGTCCTTACAAGACCGAAGCGCCCAGCAAGCGCAAGAACTCTTGACCGTTGAAGATCTTGCAACGCTATTGAGGGTTCCGCGAAGCTGGGTTTACTCCCACTCTGGGGACCTGGGAGCATACAGGCTCGGCAAGTATCTACGGTTTGAGTGGGAACGGGTTCGCGAACGGCTGTCGATGTTGGGGCGGCTGCCCAACGACCCTTTGTAAATTGGCTTGTGAAATGGAGGATTTCTTTTGTGCCGAGAACAGATGAAGAACAGATTCCAAATGACGACCCGTTCCAATTTGCATATTCAAATAAACGGAGCAGGGAACAATATCCCAAAGAGGAAGCCCACCATGAAGCGAATCGCTGGTTACCGACTCCTAACCGTCTGCTCGATGTGAAAGAAGCTGCCGCCCTCCTGAACGTGCCAGAATCCTGGATTTACCAGCATGTTCGGGCGCGGACTGAAAACAAGCTCCCTCATTTCAAGTTAGGTAAGTACCTCCGGTTCTCGGCGCAGGCTCTCACACGATGGCTCGAAATTCACCAGTCCGGCAGCGAGATCGGGTCATTGGTCATCCGAGGCAACCGTTCTTAGGCTTAAACACAGCTACCACTGCGGGCCGGTGCCCGCCAGTAATAGGCCCAAAGTTGGGGAAGAGCTCAATTCTTGACACGCGTGTTATGCTGGCACTAGAAGCGGGGAAGAACTGGCAGACCAACGGAAACGGAGGCGAAGTGCGCAGACGTTTTCAGGTCGGCCACGTTTTCAAGCGCGGCAAGCGAGTCAAAGTTTGGGTTGGCTGTTACCGGGAATGGGTCTTGGATGGTGGCCAGCCCAAGCAAGTGCAACGAAGGCGAGTGCTCGGGTTGTGTGCTGAGATAACCAAGGGCAAAGCGGAACGAACCTTGCACGAAATGCTCCGGCCCATAAACGGGGGAGAGCGGGCACCCGAGCAAACCATGACGTTCGGCCAGTTCGCGGCCACGTGGGAGAAAGAAATCCTTACGCACTACCGGGAGTCCACAAAGGTCTTTTACAAGAGTACACTCGACCGATGGGTTCTTCCGCATTTCAAGGAGTGGAAACTCGCCGATGTCAAAACCCCGGACGTACAATCCTTTCTCAACAGATTCGCGGGCTACAGCAAGTCGGTTCTCAAGCACGTCCGGGCGACTTTCAGCATAGTGATGGCGACGGCGGTCAATTGGCAATATTTGGCGCGCAATCCGGTGGAGGGTGTGAAACTGCCTGCTGGTAAGGCTGTTAAACGAGCAGTAGTTCTCAGCCCTGACCAATTGGCGCTGTTGATTGCCAATCTCGTGGATCCTTACAGGACGATGGCTGTGATTGCTTCGGCTACCGGAATGCGCGAATCAGAAGTGCTCGCGCTCAAGTGGGAGGACTTCGACTCGGAAGCACAAATCATTCGGGTAAGACGCTCGCTATATCGGGGAAAGCTCAACGCTCCAAAAACCGAGGGAAGCGAACGCATAATTCCTTATGGTGATTTGGTTCGGGATGCTCTCGAAGGCTTGGCGAGCAGCAAGCGGAAGTCTCCGGATTTCCTTTTCGTGACTGTACCGGGCAATCTTTTCAGTGCTCAACAAGTCACGAAACGGGTCTTTCGGCCACTGGCGCGGAGCCTAAAGATTCCGCAATTCAGTTGGCGGTCGTTTCGGCGCTCGGCTGAAACGGCATTGCATACGGAGGGAGTGCCACTGAAAGTGCAGCAACAAATCCTGGGTCACTCCAACCCGAATATGACCCTCCTCTATGCGGATCCAGACATCACCCAGAGTCGCAAGGCGATGGGGCGACTGGAGGCCTTATTGTTGCCAAATGTTGCCAAGTTGCAAAAGCAGTTGCAAGAAGCAAAGACTAACTAATTGAAAAGATTGGCTGGGAGGCAGGGATTCGAACCCCGATACGCAGATCCAGAGTCTGCAGTCCTACCGTTAGACGACCTCCCAGTGGGGCTTTGTATAGGTTTAAACGGGCTTGCACGCGCTTGTCAACACTTTTCCGCCCTTGAGGCACGTTGCCCGTCGAAAGAGGCAGGCTGTTCAGAACAATCGGAAGCTTACTTCCACGCTGACGTGCACCGGCACCGGTGTGCCGTTGCGCATGGCAGGTTTGAACTTCCAGGTCTTGACGGTCTCCACGGCTTTTTCGTCCAGGCCCAAACCCAGCGGTTTCACCACACGAACATCCGTCACGTTACCCACCGCATCGACGACGATCCACAGAACCACCGTGCCCTGGTACTTCGCCTTGCGGGCTTCCTCAGAGTATGCGGGCTCAGGTTTGTAGATGGCGATGGGCGCGCTGACGTTCCCGCCCACGCCGTAAATTCCACCCCCCGTGCCACCACCTTCGCCCGGGCCGAGACCGCCTCCTTTGCCGGAGCCGACACCTCCACCCTCACCGCTTCCAATGCCCCCGCCGAAGCCAGGTCCGTTCGAGGGCGGGCCAAGGACACCTTGCGGGTCACCCCATGGCATATTGGCGGCCATCGCGGGAAGCTTCAGTTCCGGCGGGCCGAGCAGCGTGGGGTTAACCTGCAATTGGGGATTGAGATTCGGAATGACCGCCATAGGCGGAGCCAGTTGCTGCTTCGCGAACTTGGGAATCGCCCCTTTCGAAGCGGGGGTGGGAGAGCGATCTCCACCACCGCCGCCGCCCCCAGCCTTCTTACCCGAAATGTCGGGAGGCAGTTGCGCAAGGTAGGGCGAAATATCCACGACATCATATTTTGTGGATGCCTTGACAGGCTGCAACATGCGGCTGGCAATATAGGGCAAGACGAGCAGGGTCAAAGCGATCGTGTGGACCAGCGCCGAATTGAGCCAGGAAGCCGCTTGCATGCGATAATCACGCCAGATGTCGGCGGGGTAATTACGTTTTTTGAAGGTCCATGCGCCGGCCAATTCCCCCCCGACGAAACCTACCAGCGCACCGAGCAGCACGCCCACAGAGCCTTTTAAGAACCAGCCTCCGCCCGCCAGCGCGATGGCGGAGAAGAGCGCGCAAAGGGCGCGCTTCCTGTCTTGCGCGTAATTATAAATCCCGATCGGGTCGGTGGGTTTTTCGAACGCGATCTTGATCTGGCTGGGAAGGTCGAGGAACCAGGGGCGCATGTCGGTGGCGGGCAATGCCACCTCGCCACGGTAATACTTCGCCGGCACCGTCACTTTAGGTTCACGCATCAAGTCACGGATTTGCCGGAACGCCGAAGCAAAAACCGTCGGCGTCTCAACCAAAGTGAGCTTGTAGGTGTCTTTTGGAGCGGCCATATTCTTGGGAGGAATCTTGGCCGAGCTTGTTTCAACCTGGAGATTACTGGTTGACATTAAGTTCTGTTCCCATTCCCGGGCCCGCCTGCGGCCCTGCGTAGGTTCTCGCTGTCCCTTCAGAGTAGTGATGTTGGTCGAGGCAACAGGGTTGCATCTGGCCTCGACTCAAACGCTCGCCTGTCGCCAGTACAATTATTCTACCACATCACAAGCCCGCCGGTAAGGTCCAAAGTGGCCCCGCGAACCGATGTCCCTCCCGGTTTTTGACGGCAGGCAATCTGTGGCTTCCGCCCGCCAGTTTCCACCGCCCGGCAGGCTAGGCCATCTGATTCGCGCCGCGATCGACCTCTCGAACCCGTGGCAAGCCCCGTCAAAATCCCGCTCCCGCCTTGAGAAGCAAGCGCCGACTTGGTAGACTGTAGCTTCGCTGTCATCTCAAACGCTGGATGATCGGACCCCTTATGCCTGGAAAAGCAAGTTTGCTTGATCCCTTGGAGCCCTCGAATGGCGCCCATGGAAAGCTCTACGTCGTGGGCACCCCGATCGGGAATTTGGAAGATATTACGCTGCGTGCGATTCGCATTCTCAAGGAAGTGAACCTTATCGCCTGCGAAGACACGCGCCGCACGCAGAAGCTCCTCGATGCTTACAAGATTCGCACGCGTAGCATCAGCTACCACGAGCACAATGAGATGACGCGCGCGCCGGAACTGGTGATTGAGATGGAGGAGGGCGCGAGCATCGCACTCGTCACCGACGCGGGCATGCCCGTGGTGTCCGACCCGGGGTTTCGACTCGTGCACCTGGCGGTCCGCCACAGCATTCCGGTGATTCCTGTTCCCGGGGCCTCGGCCTTCGTCGCCGCGCTGGCGGCATCGGGGCTGCCGGTGGATAAATTCCGCTTCCTGGGATTCCTGCCGAGCAAGAAGGGCGAACGCCGGAAAGCCCTGGAAGATTTGAAGCCGGCCGCTAAGACCCTGGTCTTTTACGAGGCGCCGCACCGGGTGGTCGAGATGTTGAAGGATGTTCGCGAAATTCTCGGCAACCGCGACCTGGTGATTGCCCGGGAAGTGACCAAGATCCACGAAGAGTTTTTGCGGGGGACCATTTCCACGACGCTGGAGTATCTCAAGCGGCGCCCGGCGAAGGGGGAACTTACCGTCCTGATTGGCGCGCCGGCGGCGCCCGGCGCTTCGGAAACTTCCGCACCCACCGCTTCCATCCGCGGTGAAATCGAAAAGGTGATGGCCGAGCGCAAGCTCGATGAGCGTGCCGCACTGAAGGCCGTCGCCCGCGCCCGGGGCATCCCTCGAAGTGAAGCCTACCGCCAGTTGCAAATGGAAAAGAGTGTCAAGGGATAACGCGATCCCGCCATCCCGGGAGGGTCAAGTATTTTCGGAGCTGTACATGGGAAGTGTGGCGCCCATGAAGCGAACGCCCACGCGGAAGAATTCCTCGTCTTCTCTTACCAAGCGGACGACGGTGGCCTCCGCAAAAAAATCGCTGGAGTCTTCGCCGGGCCGAATGTGCCCGAGGCCGGGAATGACGACGGTCAAGGTAGCAAAGATCGGCAGTTCGCGCTTGGTCAGGAAGGAGAGGCCGCGCCGGCTCACTTCCACAGCATTGGTGGAATCATCATATTCGTCTCCGGCGGCATCGACTCCCCGCACCTGGATAGGGATCGATGTTTCCAGCCTGGGCTGACTCCGCTTGTCCGGGCCTGAGGATTCCATAAATCTCACCTTGCCTTTTCAGGAAACGACGGCCGCATTCTCGACACGGGGGTTCATGACGAGCGGGGCAAAGAAAGCGTCGACGCGGTCCAGGACTTCGCGGGTTTGGCGCGCGCTTTGCACTTGCCGCCGCAACTCGGTTCCGTTGCGCACTCCATGGGTGAACCAGCTTGCGAATTGCTTCATCTTGCCGAGCGCGCCGGGGATTTCTTCCGCGACCAGCATCGCATAGTAGGTGCGAATCAGTTCGTAGCGGTCAGCGTCAGCGGGCTCGCGGTACGTGCCGCTCGCGAAGAATTCCGCCAGTTGGCGGAAGATCCAGGGATTGGAGGCCGCGGCGCGCCCGATCATCACCGCGTCGCAGCCGGTCTGCTCGCCGAGCGCCAGCGCGTCCTGGGGTTTGGCGACGTCGCCGTTGCCGATCACTGGAATGCTGACGGCCTCTTTGACCTGCTGGATGATCTCCCAACGGGCCCGGCCGCTGTAACCTTGCTGGCGGGTGCGCGGATGCACCGCCAGGGCTTCCACCCCGCAGTCCTCGGCCAGGCGCGCCAGGGCGACGGCGACGATTTCCTCCTCGGACCAGCCGGAGCGAAATTTGATGGTGAAAGGAATCTCGACGGCGGCGCGGATCGCCCGCAGGATTTTTTCCAGCAACGGCAGGTCGCGAAGCAGTCCGGAGCCTCCGCACTTCACTACTTTCTTGGCCGGGCAGCCCAGGTTCAGGTCGACCAGATCGAACCCCAAATCTTCGATTTGCCGGGCGGCTTGGGCCAGATGATCCGGATCGGCGCCGAATAGCTGCGCGCTGATCGGCCGTTCTTCCTCGGTGTAGTGGAGATAATTCTCGGAGCGGAAATTCTTCCTCAGCATGCCTTCGCTCGAAACAAACTCCGTCATGATCAGCCCGCAACCGCCCAGGCGCTTGATGAAGCGGCGGAAAACCGTGTCGGTGATTCCCGCCATGGGCGCCAGGATATGAGCCGGCTGCACGGCCACATCGCGAATGTGCAAGTCTCGAAATACCATGAGCTACGGCGCCACCAAGCCTTTCCGAATATACCATTCTCGATGTTCTCCGGAAATAAACTTTGTGCCGCCCTGACCTGCCAAGGGTCAACTGATCGCTACCTCGGCGCCGGGAGCACATCGGCGGCATTGGCGATGCCGAAGCGCACCTGGCCTTCCGCCACCAGTTCGCCATCACGATAGACGGAGCCGCGCAATTCGCCGAAAAGCGCCTTCAACTTCACTACCTCCGCCTCCACTCGCAGCGTGTCTCCGGCCTCGACGGTTCGGATCATTTGCGCCGAGGGGATTTGGAGAATCAGCGCGATCTTGCCCTCCATTTCGGGCCGGGACTGTACCAGCACCGCGCCTACCTGCGTGACCAGTTCCAGAATCACGCTCATGGGAATGAGCGCCAGGCCGGGGAAATTCCCGCGCACCGCTTCGTCATCAACGGAGAAACGCTTGAGGGCCACGATGCGCTGGCCGGGAATGAATTCCGTAATCCGGTCTACGAAGAGAAAAGGGAAGCGGTGGGGAAGAGTGCGTGCGATGGCATCGACGGAATATTGAGTCATTTGTTCATCGGGCCATCGGGCCATTGAAAGACGAAACTCGAAAATCTCTTTCGACGCCTGGCGAATTTCGAGTTTCGGTTCTATTCATCCGGTCACCGGATCATCCGATCTCCGGATCTTATACAGCTCCCGCTTCAGCGCGGGGTTGCGGCTTGTCCAATCACCCGCGCGGTCCTTATCGGATGCATATTGTTCGCGGACGGCTTCGAGCTTGGAATCCAGGTCATCCAGGTAATGCACCACCAGGGCCTCGGCAAACATCGGTTCCTTGGGCGAGCCGAATTCCAACTTGCCATGGTGGGAGAGAATGATGTGTTCGATCTGGTCCTTCAACTCGGCGGGGAAGCCGGGAATCTGGCGGATTTTTGCCTGCACCATCTCGAGCCCCATGGAGATATGGCCGATCAGTTGCCCGCGCGTCGAGTAGCGGAAGCCCCGCCGGTAGCTCAGTTCTTCAATTTTGCCGATGTCGTGGAGCACCATGCCGGCCAGGATCAAGTCACGCTGCAACCAGGGGTAATGATCCGCCACCCGATCGGCAAGCCCCATGAGCGACATGACGTGTTCCAGCAGGCCGCCCAGAAAGGCGTGATGGTAACTCATCGCCGCCGGGGCCAGCTTGAAGCGTTCCGCGATCGTAGCATCCTCCAGCACCAGCAGCAGGAGCGCGCGCAGGGGGCCCTCGGTCATGCCCCTCACCCGTTCCAAGAGCGCGGCGTACATCTCTTCCGGATCGCGCTGGGTGCGGGGGAGGTAGTCGAGCAGGTCGACGACGTCGGCGGGACAGGGGGCGATTTTGCGCACGCGGATCTGGGTCGTACCGCGATAGCTCTCCACGTGCCCTTCGACCTGCACGACATCGTCCACTTCGAAAGCGGGGGTGGTTCGCTCGGAATAATCCCAGAGTTTGGCGGAGACCGCACCGGTGGTGTCTTGCAGCGTGAGGTCAAGATAGGCCGAGCCGTTGCTCGAGATCTTGCGCTCCTTGGACTGCACCAGGAAGGTGCTGCGGACAGGGGAGTCCGGCGCGAGAGAGCGGATGTAGGTTTGCTTCATTGCCCTGCTGTGCTGGCGAGCACGGCGGCGCCGGGGGTGGTATCGCCAGTATCCACATAGCCCGGAGCAACCCAGCGGTAACTGTCGGTGCGGAGCTGGGTCAGGTATTCGCGCAGCTTGGGCTGCATTTTCTGGTCGTACAGGGCCTCCTCCACGCGCTGCTCGACTTCCTCAAATTTGGGGACCCCGGGGCTGAAGCGTTCGTTCAGCTTCAGAATCAGGTAGCCGTTCTTGGTCTCAATCAAGTCGGTCGTGTCGTTGATATCGAGCTTCGCGACCGCCGCGGCAACGGCAGGGGCTATGGCCTCAGTTTTCATCAGGCCAATGTCGCCGCCTTGGTCCGCATAGGGGCCGTCGGAATACTTCTTGACCACTTCCGTAAAGCGGGCGCCCGCCTTGATCTCCGCCAACGCCGCGTCCGCGCGTTTTTTCGCCTCCTCGGGCTTGTACTTCTCTGTGGAAATCAGGAGCTCCGAAAGGTGGATCATGCCGGCGGACTGGAACTCGTTCTTGTGGGCTTCGTAATATTTGCGAGCGTCTTCCCGCGAAACCATGATGCGGGACCCGACCTCGTGCCCCATCACTTGTTGCATGAGGAGCTGCCGTTTGATCTGGTCCTTGAAGTCTTCCCAGTTGAGGCCCTGTTGTTCCACGTCTTTCTGCAAGTCTTCCAGATTGGCCAGGTTGTACCGCTTGCGCATTTCGTCCAGCTTTTTGATGACATCGGTGTCGACGTTCAGGTCCAGGTCTTTGGCTTTCTGGACCATCAGCGATTCATCAATGAGGTCACGCAGCAGGTTCTTACTCGCTTCTTTGAGCTTGGCGTCGAGTTCCGGGCCGCTGTATTGTTCGGCAAGCTGGTCGCGGAGCTTTAGCTTTTCACGTTCAAACCGGCGCTGGGTGATGATCTCGTTGTTGACGCGGGCGATGATGCGTTCCACGACATGCGCGCCGTGGAGCAGCACCGCCGTAAAAGTCATCGCCACGAGGACACTTCCCGCCATTCCCAAGATTTTTTTCATCGGTACCTCTCGGCCTCCCTGGTTGCTGGGGGGTTCCCCTATAGGAACCGGTAACCGCCCACAGGGTTGTCTCCGCCCGAAATCCAAGCGCCTCTAATCTTAACTCGGTTTTCTATTCCCGCTAAACCATTTTCTTCGGACCATGATGAGAAATCCGGATTGACCCGGGGTTCTCGCCACATCGGGCCGTTTTCTTCGAACGAGCGGAAGGGCGGGGCTTCAGCCCGCCGTAAAAGCCGCCCCTCGTATTTTGAAGGTCTCGCACCCCGCGCAGCTTGCGGCCGCAAGCTGCGCGGGGTGCGAGACATGGAGTATCCGGGGAGTTTGCATGATTGCTGGTGGGAAGGTCTGTTATCACCGGGAATTGCCGGATTGGCCACATCGGGAACAGTGGGTGGGGTCGTGGGATTGCCGGCACGGTCTGCGATGTGCTCTAATTCCGGTTTAGGCAGTTCAAGGCGCTTTGAATTCGGGGGGCCTATGTTCACAGCACGCAGGATATGTTCCTTCATCGCGCTTACGGTGCTCCTGTTTGCCGCCGCAACTGGCCAGGAGCAACGGCGCGAATACGATTTCGTGATTGGTGGGAGCCGCGTGATTGACGGGACCGGTGCTCCCTGGACCTATGCCGATATTGGGATCATCGGCGATCGCATCGCCGCCATCGGTGATCTGCACGGGGTCACTGCCAGGAAGCGAATCGATGCTGCCGGTCTGGTCGCCGCGCCTGGCTTTATCGATGTTCAGGGCCAATCTGAATTCCATCTTCTGGTTGATAACCGCGCCGCCAGCAAGATTACTCAAGGCGTGACCACCGAGATTACGGGCGAGGGGACTTCCATTGCGCCGCTGAACGACCGGCTCATTGAAGACCTTCAGGACCATGCCAAGAAGTATGGTGTCAGGCTCGACTGGCGCTCGCTCGATGAGTATCTCGAGCGGTTGGAGCGTGCCCAACCCGCCATCAATCTTGGTACGTTGGTCGGCGCGGGCGGCATTCGCACCTACGTGATCGGGAAACAAAACCGTCCGGCGACGGCCGCGGAGCTCGAGCGTATGCGCCAGTTGGTAGCCCAGGCCATGGTGCAGGGAGCATTCGGTTTGAGTTCAGCGCTCGAATACGTGCCGGACACGTTTGCCTCAACCGACGAACTCATCGAATTGGCTAAAGTCGCCCAGAAGTATGGCGGGGTTTACTTTACTCATCAACGCTCGGAATCCGACCGGATATTTCAGTCCTTAGATGAAGTATTCGAAATTGCGCAGCGCGCCCGCATCTCCACCACGATATGGCACCTGAAGGCTGCGTACCATGAGAACTGGGGGAGAATGCCTGAGGTCCTCGCCCGAATTGAAAGCGCACGATCACGCGGCATCGACGTGGCGGCCAGCCTATACCCTTACACGCGCGCGTCGAATGGTCTGGACGCCTGTTTTCCCAGTTGGGTTTCTGAGGGTGGTACCACCAAGATGTTGGAACGGTTAAAGGATCCGGCGGCGCGGGTACGCGCCCAGAAAGAAATGGATGAGCCCAGCAGCACCTGGGAGAACGAATGGCTGGGCTCGGGCGGACCCGAGGGCGTAACCTTGATTCAGGTTGTGAACCCGGAGTTGCGCCAGTACGAAGGAATGAACTTTGTGGAAATTGGGCGGCGGATGGGTAAAGATCCGAAAGATGCCGCCATGGACATTGCCATCGCGGATCGTGGCAAGAGCGAAGTGGTGATTGCGATTATGCAAGAATCAGACGTTCGGGCCGCGGTTTCGAATGCCTTGTTGACTTACGGTTCGGATTCTGCTGCGCAGGCCGAGGATGGACCGCTGAGCACCACCAAGGCACACCCCAGGGCTTTTGGAACGTTTCCGCGCATTCTGGCTGAGTACGTCCGGACGGAGCACTCCATGCGCCTGGAAGAAGCCATCCGGAAGATGACCTCGCAAGCGGCAAGCCGTGTGGGCATTACGGATCGCGGCATCCTTCGGCCCGGGATGATGGCGGATATCGTTGTCTTCGATCCGGCGGCCATCCGGGATGTTGCGACCTACAACGAGCCGCTTCATTACGCTGTGGGTATCAAGTATGTATTCGTGAACGGCAGACCCGTTATACTCGACGGTAGCATCACCGCCGAGCGGCCGGGAAGAGCGTTACGAGGCCCCGGATATAAACATCCTTCTAAATAATGCGCTCTCACAGCTTATCAAGAGAATGTCGGGAAAGTCACCTTCCCGTCAAGTGGGCGCCACTTGCTCGTACGGCCTACCCACCGAACTGCACCCCGCATCAGTGACCATTTGGAGATGAGGGGGGAACAGGTCTCGACCGATGGCGTGGTGAGTAGCCTTTCCGCCGCGCTGTGGCGTGCCGGGTTAGTGTGCAGGTTAGAAAATGTAGAAACTCCCGGTCTCGCACCCCGCGCAGCTTGCGGCCGCAAGGTGCGCGGGGTGCGAGACATGGGAATAATCGGGAAGGTCCTGAATCGGCGGGGATAAAGCCCCGCCCCTGGAATTTCTACAATTCTGACGCCGACGCCCCCGGACCACCTCCTCGCAGGTGACCGCGCAGACCACATCCACGGGTAGGCGACTTACCGTCAAAGTGAGCACTCGGATTGTTTCCGAGTGGCCGACGATCCGCTCGGAGCGAGCCAGGAGCGCGTCCTTTACTGGGAGCGAGGAGCGAGCATTTTCGGGGAAATCGAAATCAGGCAAGTGTTTTCGGGACAGAGTTTCGAGACTACAGAGGCCTTGATTCTAGGCTTTGGGGATCTCGTCCCGAAGCTTACAAATCTTGAAACATACGCGCGGGAATCTCGTGCTATGCTTATTGCCACAATCTCTTTCGACGGTTTCGGTCGATGCCGGGGTTCCGATGGCTGACAAGCGCATAGTCTTTCCGAGTGGGGTGACCGTAACATTGTTTCCGGCGCCCCCGGAAGCATTTCACCCGCTAAGAATCGACGAGGACGCGCGACTGCGTTACGGGTTGCCGCGCCGTCCTGCGGACTCGGAATCGGCTGCGCGATGGGAAAGGATGCTGGGTCAAACGGTCCGCCTTATCGAACCGGTGTTTCGGCGAAAGGCGCATCGGATTCACGGGCCGTTGTTGCGTAAGGATGATGAATCGAATTGGTCTGGCGCCATTATCCAGGCACCGTTTGGTTCGACTTTTGAGTTCGCCTCTGGCGAATGGGTCATTCCTGCCGTTAGCCCAAGTATGTCGAGCGGGGAGTGCGACATAGCCTTGTGGGTTGGCATCGATGGCGCCTTCAAGCCATCGGCCGATGTATTTCAGGCCGGCCTCGGCGCCACCGTTGAAAACGGTCAGCCCGCGACGTACTTCGCATGGTGGGAGTGGTATCCGGAGCCCGAGATTCAAATTGTGAATTTCGCAGTGGCGCCTGGTCATGTCATGATCTGCCAGCTCACTGTCACTTCAAACAAGTCGGGCAATATCTTTCTCCGCAATCTGACCACGGGCCAGGCAGCGGCCTTTCAAATCACCGACCCGAACGCTGCTGCTTTGCTTGGGAATAGCGCAGAGTGGATTGTTGAGCGTCCCACGGTAAATGGGGTCTTCAGCATCCTGCCCGACTATGGTCAAGTGGATTTTTCCAGTGTTGCGGCCTCCACTCACGTTGGCATCACCGGGACAACCAATGCCGTAATTTTGCGCGAGACGAGCCCCGACAGCCCGACGCTGGCATCTCTGAATGGCGTGTTGTATCTGAGTTGGCGGGGCGTGGATAACAATCTCCTCAGTATTGCCTGCTCGACAGATAACGGTCAGACATTCGGGCAAAAGTTCATATCCACTGAGACCAGTTCAGATTCGCCAGTGTTGTGCGCTCACAACGGGAACCTGATGATCGCCTGGAAAGGCGTCGACAACACGCAACTCAGCGTGGCGACGGTTGCTCTGGCAGGGAATGCCCCGACGGGGATCGTAAACAAAGTAATCCTGAACGAGACGAGCCCCGACAGGCCCTCGCTGGCATCGCTTGCCGGCCGGTTGTATCTGAGTTGGCGAGGCGTGGACAACAATCAGTTGAGTGTCGCTTGCTCGACCAACAACGGCCGGACATTCGGGCACAAGTTCATCTCCACGGAAACGAGTTCGGATTCGCCGGTGCTGTGTGCTCACAACGGAAACCTGATGATTGCCTGGAAAGGCGTCGACAACACGCAACTCAGCGTGGCGACGGTTGCTCTGGCAGGGGATACCGTGATAGAAATCGTCAGTAAAACAATCCTCGAGGAGACGAGCCTCGATAGTCCAACCCTGGCGTCGCTTGGCGGCCGCTTGTTTCTGAGCTGGCGCGGTCTTGTCAACAATCAGTTGAGCGTATCGTTTTCGTCAGACCAGGGGCACACCTTTGGCGACAAATTCCTTTCCACCGAGACCAGTTCGGATTCACCGGTGTTGTGCGCAAACAACGGTAGTTTGATCATCGCGTGGAAAGGCGTCGACAACACCAGCCTCACCGTCGCAACTGCCAATGAAGCGGAAGACGCGCTGCAGCCGATCGACCTGAGATCAGCCTTTACGACAACAATTCAAGAACATGGAACAGTCGTGTCGATTGCGGCGATAAATTCTCCTGCAGATCTGTCGTGCACCTACACCGGGTCGCATCTGCCGAGCATCGTTGGGCCTGTCATTTTGAATGAGACGAGTCCCGACAGCCCCACGCTGGCATCTCTGAATGGCCGGTTGTATCTGAGTTGGCGGGGCGTGGACAACAATCAGTTGAGTGTTGCCTGCTCGACGGATAATGGCCGGACATTCGGGCACAAGTTCATCTCCACGGAAACGAGTTCGGATTCGCCGGTGCTGTGTGCTCACAACGGAAACCTGATGATTGCCTGGAAAGGCGTCGACAACACGCAACTCAGCGTGGCGGCGGTTGCTCTGGCGGGGGATACCGTGACCGGGATCGTAAACAAAGTAATCCTCAACGAGACGAGTCCCGACAGCCCCACGCTGGCATCTCTGAATGGCCGGTTGTATCTGAGCTGGCGGGGCGTGGACAACAATCTGCTGAGTGTTGCCTGCTCGACGGACAACGGCCGTACTTTCGGGCACAAGTTCGTTTCTATCGAAACGAGTTCAGACTCGCCTGCCTTGTGTGCAAGCAGCAGCCTGCTCATTGCCTGGAAAGGCGTCGACAACACGCAACTCAGCGTGGCGACGGTTGCTCTGGCGGGGGATACCGTGACGGGAATCTTTAACAAAGTGATCCTTGGCGAGACGAGTCTCGACAGGCCGACGCTTGCGTCGCTGACCGATCAGTTGATTCTGAGCTGGCGCGGTCTTGTAAACAATCAGTTGAGCGTATCGGTTTCGAATGACCAAGGGCACAGCTTTGGCGACAAACTGATTTCCACCGAGGCCAGTTCGGATTCACCGGTGTTGTGTGCAAACAACGGTAGCTTGGTCATCGCGTGGAAAGGCGTTGACAACACGAGCCTAACTGTCGCAGGCGTTGCTTTGTAGGAGGGTCGCCTCACAAGCACAAAACTTAGGCTGAGGCGGGATGTCGCAGAATCCCGTACTGAATTCCGAAACTTACCCCTTTCGGGACGGCTCTCGCACTCTGGCCGTAAAACGGCCAATACCGTGCAGTGGCTAAGCGCCTCCGCTTGCAGGGCGGCTCTGCGGCTCAAAATGTAGAAACTCCAGCGGCGGGGCTAAAGCCCCGCCCTTCCAGAACCATGATGAGAAATCCGGATTAAGGCCGCGCGTGCAGTTCCTGCAAGACGTTCTGAAGCTGCGCCAGCAGGTTGCCGTCACGTTCGCGCACGCGAAAACGCAGCACGCGGTCAGGCCGGAAGCTGGCCTCGCGGCGGCGGCGCACAAATTGCGCGAGCGCTTCGGGATCAACGGGGGCCTGCTCATGGAACTTCACCCAGACTTCTTCCGCCTTGCGCTCGACGCTTTGCACCAGCAACTGTTCCGCGGCGGTCTTGAGGAGCGCGTAATCGAGCAGGTTCGAGACGGAGGGCGGAATGGGCCCGAAGCGATCGGCGAGTTCGGCTTCGAGGTCGGCGCGCTCGCGGGGAGTGGCCACGCCGGAAATTCGTTTATACATGCGCAGGCGCTGGTTTTCATCGGGAATGTAAAGGTCGGGAATTTTGATGTTGAGGCCCAGGTTGATCGCGGTGCGCACTTCGATTTTGGCCGGCGCGCCCTTCAATTCCTCCACAGTCTGTTCGAGCATCTTGAGGTAAAGGTCGATCCCGATGGCGTTCAGGTGGCCGTGCTGCTCGGCCCCCAGCAGATTGCCCGCCCCGCGCAGTTCCAGGTCGAGCGCCGCCAGACGAAATCCCGCGCCCAGGTCGGAGAATTCCTTCAGCGCCGCCAGGCGCCGGCGCGCGATCGGCGTCAGCGCGTCCTCCGCGGCAATGAGGAAATACGCGTAAGCGCGGCGATTCGAGCGGCCCACGCGCCCGCGAAGCTGATAGAGGTCCGCCAGGCCGAAGCGGTCGGCGTGATTCACGATGATGGTATTGGCGCGGGGAAAATCGAGACCGTTTTCGATCAGCGACGTGGCCACCAGCACTTCGTATTCACCCTGCATGAACTTCAACATCACGCGCTCGAGTTCCTTCTCCGCCATCTGGCCGTGCGCAACGCCCAGGCGCGCCGTGGGCACCAGCCGCTGGAGGAGCGCGGCGACCTGGAAAATCGACTCCACGCGGTTGTGCACAAAAAAGACCTGCCCCTGCCGTTGCATCTCCTGCATGATCGCCGATTGGATCAGTGCCTGGTTGAAGGGGGCCACCGTGGTCTGGATGGCCAGGCGGCCCCGGGGGGGCGTTTCAATCACCGACAGGTCGCGCAGTCCTCCCAGGGACATGTGCAGGGTGCGCGGAATGGGCGTGGCCGACATGGTCAGGACATCCACGCCCGACTTGAATTTCTTCAGTTTCTCCTTTGCCGCCACCCCGAAGCGCTGCTCCTCATCCACAATCAACAGTCCCAGGTCGCGAAAGTGAACATCCTTGGAGAGCAGGCGCTGCGTGCCGATAAGAATATCCACGCTGCCGGTTCCCGCGTCGGCCACGACTTTCTTCTGTTCGGCGGGCGAGCGGAAGCGGCTGAGCATTTCGACGCGTACCGGGAAAGCCGCCATGCGTTGTCGAAAGGTCGTGGAGTGTTGAAGCGCCAGCACGGTGGTAGGGGCGAGCACGGCCACCTGGCGGCCGTCCTGAATCACCTTGAACGCCGCGCGCATGGCGAGCTCCGTCTTGCCGTAACCGACGTCCCCGCAGAGCAGGCGGTCCATCGGCTCGGGGCTTTCCAGGTCCCGGCGGATGTCGGCGAGGGCGGTGAGCTGGTCGGGCGTCTCCTCGAATTCAAACGCCGCCTCAAACTCCCGCTGCCAGGGTGTGTCCGGAGAGGCGGCGACACCGCCGCGCATCTTGCGCTCCGCATAAAGTTCGAGGAGCTCCTGGGCCATGTCGCGCAGGGCGCGCTTGACGCGGGTTTTGGTGCGCTCCCAGCTTGTTCCCCCCAGGCGGTCGAGCACGGGCTTGGCGCCTTCGCTGGAGCGATACTTTTCCACTAGGTCCAGGCGTTCGAGCGGCACATAGAGCTTGGCCTCGTCCTGAAAGGTCAGCAGCATGAAATCGCGCGCCGCCCCCTCCACGGGCAATTGGCGCAAACCCTGATATATGCCGATCCCATGATCGATATGCACCACGTAGTCGCCGACCTTGAGGTCGCTGAGGTCGGAGATAAAACTGGAAATTCCCGAGCGGTCCCGCCGCCCGCGCCCCGCCCAGTCAAATCCCCCGAAGAGGTCGGAATCCGCCAGCCATAACTGGCGGAGATCGGGAAAGGCCACGCCCTCGCGAATTTCGCCCCGCACAATGAGCACACTGGGGGAATCGGGGGATCGAGTGATCGGATGATCGGGCGAACGAAGCGGCTGATCCGATGACCCGATGAGCGGGTGACCAGAAGACACCTGCGAAGTCGCTTGGTCTTTGTTCACCCGATCTGCCGATCTCCCGATCTCCCGATCGCTTGATCTCCCGATCTCCCGATCTCCCGATCGCTCGATCACCCGATCGTGGGGAATCTCATATTCCTTCAGAATTTCACGCAGGCGATCGACCTTGCCACTGGTGGGGATGACGAAGATGACGGTCTCCTGCTGCTTCAACCGCGCCCGCAAATCCTCCACCAGCGCCTTGACCCCGCCGTGAAATTTCGGCGGCGGCTGTGATAAGAGCAGGGACACAGGATTCGGGGTACGGGACACGGGATACGTGATACGGGACTCGGGATTCGGGGTTAGGGATTCCGGATTTCGATCATCCGGCCTCGGACTTCGGACCTCGGACTCCGGACCTCCAATCTCGGGCGGGAAATACAAGTCGCCGCCGATCACCAACGCCTCCGAACGAGCATCCCCAGGTTGAACTCCATCACTGATCCCCGTATCCCGTACCCCGTCTCCCGTGTCCCGAATCCCGTCTCCCGAGTCTTCCAGCGCCAGTTCCTTGAGCGCGATTTGCGGGACGGGTTCGAGCGCTTGCTGGAATTCCTGTTCTGTCAGGAGAATCTCCAGCGGCGTGGGGCGGGGAGGCACGATGTCGCGCACTTCGTCATAGCTCGCGGCGAGACCCTCGAGCGTGTTGTGGATTTGCTCGTGGCGGTCGAGGGGTTCGTCCCAGATTAGCAAGGGCTTCTCGAGCAGGGAGAAGAGCGTGTGCGGGTGCGGCTCGACGAGCGGAACGAAGAGCTCCCATCCGGGGAAGGAGTTGGAATGCTCGGCGGCCCATTCGGGCTCGCGGCCGGGCAGCGTTGTCCCGCGCGCCTGGGCCTGCTCGCGGGCACGAAGGGTGAGGACCCGCACCAGGCGGTCAAAGAATCTCGGCGTACGCTGCGCCTCCGAAAGCGGCAGCAGCAGAGCCTTGGGCGCAGGCCGGCGCGAGCGTTGCGAGGAGGGATCGAACTCCCGCACCGACTCGAGTTGGTCACCGAAAAATTCCAGGCGAAACGGCCAGTCGGCTTCCGGCGGAAAGACGTCCACGATTCCCCCGCGCAAGGAGTACTGGCCGACCGCCGCAACGGGCTCTGTGGCCTCGTAACCCACGCTGCGCAAGTGCTGGACGAGGTCGTCAAGATTCAGCTCGTCGCCAACCTTGAGCTCCAGCGCCAGGGAAGAGTAAAAAGCCGGTTCGCGGAAACGCCCCAGCGCCGCGGGGACGGGTGCGTAGAGCACCCGCACGTTGCCGCGCGCCAGGTTCCAGAGCCCCACGGCGCGCTGCTCCTGGATTTCGGCGTGGGGCGAGCGGTCTTCGTAGGGCGAGCAGTCTAGCCCCGGCAGGAAATGAACCGCGGCGCCTTGCGAGGGCTCCAGCCAATCGAGAAAGGTGGAGGTGGCCTGCCGATAAGCTTGTGCCGCCTCATTATCCTTGGTCAGGACGACCACCGGCCGCGAAACCAGGTGCGCCAGCGCCGCCACCACCCAGGCCTTCGCTGTAGGGGTCAGGCCGCAGATGGCAAGGGGTTCGCCCGCGGCAGGCGCGGCGAGCGTGGCAACCGCCGCGCGCACACTGGCGTGTTCAAGAAGCGGCTGGAGCAGGGAATGAAGATCGGCCATGAGAGTACAGTGACGAGTGACAAGTGACGAGTGACAAGCAAGCGCAAGGCAGAACGGCGCTCGGGGCTTACTGCTTTCTGCCTACTGCCTACAGCCTACTGCCCTCCGGGCTGCCGCAATGAGGGCGCTCGTTGAAAAGCCCCCCACCACGGGAATTTGCACCACGCGCCCGCCGGCAGCTTCCACTTCGGCGCGGCCCACGACCCGGTCTGGCCCCCAATCGCCGCCCTTCACGAGCACGTCCGGCAGCATGCGAGCCACCACGCCCAGCACCGACTCGTCGTCAAAGATGGTGACGTAATCCACGGCGGCCATGGCGGCGAGGATCTCGGCGCGCTCCGCCGCAGGTTGCAGGGGACGGCCGGGCCCCTTGAGCGCACGCACGCTGCGATCGCTGTTAATGGCCACGATGAGCACGTCGCCGAGCCGCGCGGCTTCCTCCAGGCAGCGCGTGTGGCCGGGATGCAGCAGGTCAAAACAACCGTTCGTAAAAACCACCCGCCGGCCTTGGCGCTTCAACTCATCCACGACCTGGTAAGCCCGTTCGAGAAGCAATATTTTGTGGATCGCCATGGTGTTTTCCCGCCGCGCTGGAGTGCCGCGGTCCAAAAAACCCCGACCGCCTCATTTCATTCTAGCATGGCGATTCCGTCGCCGGGGGGAACGGGGATGGAACCACGGATATGCCAATCCGAGGCTGTGCGATGCGGACTGACCTAAGCTACCGGCCTTTGGCAAAGCGCATAGTGGGCGGGGGCGGTGTAATTAACGATACCCGGGGCGAGAAGCAGGTCGAGGAGGGCCCGGGGCAGGCGGCCGGCGTACTTGAAGCGGATAAATTCCTCGGTGAGAAGCTGGACGTTCGCGAAGCGCGCGGTGAGCAGTTTGCTTAATTCCGCGCGGGCAAATCCGGCGTGGGCGCCCAACGCATTTTCGAACCTCCCGCCCAGGCGCGCTTTCCAGTCCGCCAGGTTCCAGGTGATCTTTTGCCAAGTCGTGGCATCGGCGGAACCCAGGTAGCCGACGGCGCGCGACTTGTTGGGGACTCCCACGTAAAACCAGCCGCCCGGCCGCAACACCCGGAGAATCTCGTCCAGAGCCTGACCGGCGTCGCCCACGTGTTCGAGCGAATGGAAAGCCGCCGCGAAGTCGAAGGCCTCGGAAGGGAAGGGGAGCCTCTCGGCGTCGCCCCGCAGCAGGCAACGCTCCGCGCGGGCATCCGGGGCGAAATTCGTTTCCACGTCCAGGCCGAATACCCGGGGGCTCGAGAAGGCACGCCGCAGGTAGACCACTTCGTTGCCGTTGCCGCACCCCACCACCAACCCGCAGGGCGACGCGTGCCCAATCAATCGGTCGCCGAGCAATTGGCGGCAGTGGCGCACCATCGCGGCCACGGGAATTTCGATTGCTCCGCTGCTGGACGTCTCCATCATGGGCTCAACGAATCTTACTTCAAAAACCCCGAAACGGGCAGGCTTCCTTGCCGTTATTCGGAGCGATGCTTTGGAGTTCGGCAGCTCGCTGCCGCTTTGGCTTGAGCCAGATTGCTGGCGGGCAATGGCGCTCTCGGTGGCAAATCCTGCGAGCAAGGTCGCGGAATAGAAAGCGGCAGCAAGCTGCCGCACTCCAAAGCGAGCCGCGCCCAACGGTGTCACGCGGGGTAGGGAAGCGCTGCGAGTTACCCACAGCTACGTCTGATAATGATTTGGCGCCCGCACGTCTAGTTAACATAATCTGTTATGCACAGATTGCACGGAAATTTCCACAGACCTCAACCTGCGCTTTGTATTTTTCCCGTAAGGCATTACAAACTAAGGGTGGCAGAGACGTCCTGCGGTTCCGGGCTGCTAAGGAAAAGGGGGCCGATTGGCGAGGGGGCCCTCGAAGCCCGCCTGGGCGGGTGGTAGTGGCTGCGGAAAAACGCCCTCGGCGCGGATAACCACGCCGCGGATAACCACCCCGGCTCGGATAACCACCCCGGCGCTCAGCGCGCCACCCCTCCTGAATCAGGAGGGGAGTTTCTAAGGAAATCCCCTCCTCAGTTGAGGAGGGGTGGCGCGCCGAGCGCCGGGGTGGTGCTGACATCATAAACGGCGAGGGACGACCGCTACAATCCGCCATCCCACCCATCACCCTCCCGCTGGTAGTGACTCATTTTGAGGTGCCACGGGCGTCCCGCCCGTGAAGGGGCACGGCCAAGATGGCCGTGGCACATCAAAATGAGTCATTACCTCCCCGCTTTTTCTCTTCCCGCCTGCCGCCGCCTATGCTAACTTTATCGGCTTGTCGGCGCGTCGACATTGGCCATCGAATGCCTCTGCGCGAAACAGAAGCCATCGTCCTCAGAACCTACCGCCTGAGTGAAGCAGACAAGATTGCTTCGCTGTTTACCCGGCAACTAGGCCGGCTGAGGGCGGTGGCCCGGGGGGCCCTGCGGCCCAAGAGCCGTTACGGGGGCACGCTCGAGCCTTTGAGCCTGGTGCGCATCTGGATCTTCGAGCGCGAAAACCGCGACCTGCTGCACCTGAATTCCGCCGAACTCCTGGAGTCCTTCTTCGACATGCAGAAGGACTACCGCGTGCAACTGGCCGCGCAATTCCTGGCCGAGGTCTCCGAGCGCCTGCTCCCCGAACGCGAGGTGAATGAGCGCGCCTTTCGCCTCTTGCTCGCCGTCTTGCGGGCTTTGAAGCATTCCGGGGAAGTCAATCGGCCGCTGCTTTATTTCGATTACTGGATGCTGCGGCTGGGCGGCTTTCTGCCTGAGCTCGAGACCTGCTCCGCCTGCCGGCGAGCCCTGGGAGAGGAGGGCGGCTACTACGGGGAGGGTTCGGAGGGCCTGTTTTGCCGCGAGTGCCGCCCGCCCGGCGCCAATCAGAAAGTCTCCCGGGCAGCGCTCGCGATGGTTCGAGCCGCTTGCCAGTCGCCCCTCGATAAGTGGCTGGCCGCGGAGAAAGCGCCCGCCGGAATCCGCGAGGCTCGCCGCTTTTTCGAGGTGGTGATCGAAAGCCACATCGAGCGCAAGCTGATTACCCGGCAGATGATGGAGGAGGAAGTCTGAAGGGCAGGAGTCAGGATTCAGGAGTCAGGAGCCAGCAAAAGCTTCATGCCGCAGCTCCTGACTTCTAACTCCTGACTTCTAACCAAAGGACCTTCACAGTGCCAGTGACCAAATCAAACAAGAAGCTGCCGGGCGACGGACCGCCCCTCAATTTCCAAAACATGCTCTTCCGTCTCAGCGCCTTCTGGGCGGACGAGGGTTGCGTGATTGCCTTGCCCTACGACGTCGAGGTGGGCGCCGGCACCATGTGCCCGGAGACCTTCCTGCGCGTGCTTGGACGCAAGGCCTGGCGCGTGGCTTACATTCAGCCCTCGCGGCGCCCCGCCGACGGCCGTTACGGCGAGAACCCCAACCGGCTGCTCAAGCACACGCAAATGCAGGTCATCCTGAAGCCCCCGCCGGAGAACATCCAGGACCTGTATCTCGAAAGCCTGGGAGCATTGGGGATTGACATCCGCCACCACGACATTCGCTTCGAAGAAGACAACTGGGAAGCGCCCACTCTGGGCGCTTGGGGCATTGGCTGGCAGGTCATGCTGGATGGTTTGGAGGTTACCCAGTTCACCTACTTCCAGCAGTCGGGCGGCGTGGACCTGGAGCCCATCAGCGTCGAGTTGACCTATGGCATGGAGCGCCTCGCGGCCTTCCTCCAGAACGTCGAGGATGTTTACCAGGTACGCTGGAACGATACCGTAACCTACGGCGACATGCGGCGGAGGGAAGAACTGCAATTCTCCGTCTATGACTTCGAGGCCGCTGACCCGGAGACTTGCCGCCGGGTCCTCGACCTCTATGAGGGGGAAGCGGCACGCTTGTTGCGGGAATATCGGTGGGACCAGAAGGCGGATAGTTCCGATAGAAGTAAATTAGATACAGAGAATATCTCAAGTGATACATTAAGTCGAGAACGTTTCCCTCTGCGTAAGATTTATGACCTTACCCTGAAGTGTTCACACCTGTTCAACATCCTCGATGCCCGCGGCGCGATCAGTGTGACCGAGCGCGTGGGACTGATTGCGCGGGTGCGCAAACTGGCTTGCGAGGTCGCGGCCATATACCTCGATCAGCAACAGGCTGAGGAGGTGGCGGTATGACCTTCGAGGCTGGAAATCTGAAACTGGAAACTGGAAACTGGAAACTAGAAATTCGAAACTGGAAACTGGAAATTGGAAATTGGAAACTGGAAACTGGAAATTCGAAGCTGGAAACTGGGAGCTCGGCTGTCGTCGAGGAGATGCAATCATCAATCGACAATCGACAATCGTCAATTGCCGTCGAGGAGCAACCGTCCATCACCGAAAAGAGCCAATCGTCAATCATCAATCGTCAATCGCCAATGACCTTGCCCCTGCTCCTCGAAGTTGGCTGCGAGGAGATTCCCGCCCGCTTCCTGCGCAGTGCCGAAAAGGCCCTGGGTGAGCGCGTGCAGGCGGCGCTCGTGGAAGCGCGACTGCTGCCCGAGGAAGACCTACGGACGGTTCCGGAACCCCCCCCTTCGATGCAAGTTGATTCGGATGGCGTAGGGGCGCTTCGCGAAGCGCCCCTACAAACATTTTCCACCCCGCGCCGCCTGGTGGTTTATGTTCCCGCCTTGCTCGCGCAGCAACCCGATAAAGTCGAAGACATCCTGGGGCCGCCCGTCAAAGTCGCCGTCGATGCGGAGGGGAAGTACACGAGGGCAGCGGAGAGCTTCGCGCAAAAGAACGCGGCGAACCTGGCACAATTATTCCAAGTAACGACGCCCAAAGGGGAATACCTGGCGCTGAGTAAGACCACTCAGGGACGCTCTGCCCACGAAATCCTGACCGAAATCTTGCCCGCAGCGATTCTCGGCTTAAGCTTTCCCAAGAGCATGTATTGGAGGGAAAAGTCGGCGCCGCGCTTCGTGCGGCCCATCCGCTGGGTCGTGGCAATCCTGGGAGCAGGGAAGCAGGCGCGTACGGTCGATTTCGAAATCCTGGGTGTGAAGTCGGGGAACATTACTTTCGGCCACCGCGCGTCCAGCCGCCGTGCGCTGAAGATCAATGACTTCAAGGATTACATTAGGAAACTTCGTCAAGCACATGTCGAGATTAACCCTACAACCCGCCGAGACCGTATCCTGATCGAAGCTAAAGGACTGGTTGAGACCGCCTCGCTCCAACTCGTCGAGGACAAAGAGTTGGTCGATTGGATCGCGAACTCCACCGAGTGGCCCCGCCCGATGGTGGGCAATTTCGACGAGCGCTTCCTCCACCTGCCGCGCGAAATCCTGATCACCGTGATGCGCGATCACCAGAAATACTTTGCCGTCGAAGACGCCGGGGGCAACCTAAAGCCCCATTTTGTAGGCGTCCTCAACATGGACTCCGACGCCCTGGGCCTTATCCGCCAGGGTCACCAGCGCGTGCTTCGAGCGCGCTTCCGGGATGCCGAGTTCTTCTGGAACGCCGACCAGCGCACGCCGCTGGCGGCGCGCTTGCCGCGCCTCGAGAAGGTCACCTATCAGGCGGAACTGGGCAGCTACGGCGACAAGATTCGCCGCATGAAGGCAATCGCCGAACACCTTGGCGCGAGGCTCGAGGCCCAGGGGATCTTTAAGGCAGGCGAGCGCCAACACGTTCTGCGGGCCCTAGAATTATCGAAATGCGACCTCACGACGCAGATGGTTCAGGAATTCCCCGAACTGCAAGGGGTTGTGGGTGGCCTCTATGCAAAAGCTCAAGGAGAACTTGAAGAGGTGGCGACGGCGGTTTACGACCACTACCTGCCGCTGGGGGCGGAAGGGCAGTCGCCTCGTTCGCTCGCCGGGATGCTGGTTTCGGTGGTCGACAAATTGGACAGCGTGGTGGCGGGGTTTGCCGTCGGACATGATCCGACCGGCTCGAGCGATCCCTTTGCCCTGCGGCGGCAGGCCAATGCCATAATTAAAGTATTACTTGAAAATTCGCTTCCGGTGGATTTAAAAGAAAGCGTCAATCAGGCTCTTGATGTGCTCGATATTGAGTGGCGAAGGCCGCGCCCGGAGGTTTCGGTTCGAGTCCTGGATTTTTTGGCGGAGCGATTACGCTATTATTTCGAGTCGATGCGCGGCTTCCGCTATGACACGGTGCGTGCCGTGGTGGCGGCCGGTGGAGAGCAGCCGACGGACGCTCAGGCGCGCGCCGAGGCGCTCGAATCGCTGCGCGGCGGGGAAGATCTTGCCGCGCTCTCCGCCGCGGCGAAACGGATTCGAAATATCCTGGCGAAGTCAGCGAGTGCGGCCGATTGGCAGCCGGGGGAAGTGGATGCGGCTCTCTTCGATGCAGCCGAAGAGAAGGATCTGCACGAAAAATACCTGGCGATTGCCGCCGAGGCCGGACGCCTCCGCCAAGAGCACGACTACCGGCGGGCTTTGGAAGTGATCTCCACACTGCGCCCGGCGGTGGACCGGTTTTTTGACAAAGTGCTGGTGATGGCGGAAGACCGCGCGATTCGCCAGAACCGGCTGCGGCTGCTGAAGAAGCTGGATGAGCTCTTCACCGGCATCGCGCACCTGGCGGAATTGGAAGGGGAGTGAGAAGGGCAGTGACGAGTGAAGAGTGACAAGTGACGAGCAAGCGAAAGACGAAAATCGATATTCGAATACCGAAAGCCGCTACGATTTTCGAGTTTCGATTTTTGAATTTCGGCCTTTGCCGGCTCGCCACTTGTCACGCTCAACTCGTCACTGCACTTCAATGTCGACGCGTCGACATCCTGTGGCGATGGCGAGACGCCTGATGTAGCGCGGGCGTCCCGCCCGCTGTCGCGGGACGTCCCGCTCCCGTAGTGGCGAAGTCCTGCTAATGGGAAAAGAAAGCCCAATACGAGCGCGCGGGCAGGATGCCCACGCCACAGCGGGCGGGACGCCCGCGCTACCTCCTGCACAACGTGCTGCGCTACCTCCCACGCCCGCGCTACGGCCATGCGTGGTCGAGGCGACCGCTCCCTTTCCCAGGCTCTCGTCACGTTCCCCCCGGGGGTTCCAGCCCCGGTTTGGCGACATTACCATTCGTGATCGCGGGCGTTTGCCCCACTGGGAAGCCGAGGGCTCCACGTATTTTGTGACCTTTCGCTTGGGCGATTCGCTTCCCGAATCCGTCCTGGCGTCGTATCGGTTCGAGCGCCAGGACATTTTGCAAAACGCCCAGCGCCAGGGCCGCGAGCTCAGTCCCACGGAGCTGAAACGCCTGGATGAGCTTTTTTCCGAGCGAGTTGAAACTTACCTGGACACGGGGTCGGGAGCTTGCTTTCTGCGCAAACCGGAGATTGCCGGCCTGGTAGCGGGTGCGTTGCAATTCTTCGAGAGCCAGCGTTACCGCCAATTTGCTTGGAGCGTGATGCCGAACCACGTCCATGCCGTTTTCCGGCCCCTGCCCGGCTGGCCGCTCGAAAAGATTATGCATTCGTGGAAGTCTTTCACATCCAAGGAAGCCAACAAGCTGTTAAGCCGGGAGGGAGAATTCTGGGAACCGGAATATTACGATCACCTGATCCGCAGCGAAGAGGAGTTCCACGACTATATCCGATACATCGCATCAAACCCTGCGAGGGCGGGGCTCGAGCAATGGAAGTGGGTGTGGGTGGCGCCAGGCTTGATGTAGCGTGGGCGTCCCGCCCGCTGTCCCGGGAGCGTCCCGCTCCCGCCAATGGCGCGGGCAGGATGCCCACGCCCCAGCGGGCGGGACGCCCGCGCTACGTCCCACGCCCGCGCTACCGCCGTGCGCGGTCGAGGCGACCGCTCCCTTTCCAAGGCTCTTGTCCGGGCGGGAGAATTCTGGGAACCGGAATACTACGATCATCTGATCCGCAGCAAAGGGGAGTTCCACCACTATATCGGATACATCGCATCAAACCCGAAGAGCGCAGGGCTTGAGCAATGGAAGTGGGTGTGGGTGGCGCCAGGCTTGATGTAGCGTGGGCGTCCCGCCCGCTGTCCCGGGAGCGTCCCGCTCCCGCCAATGGCGCGGGCAGGATGCCCGCGCTACGTCCCACGCCCGCGCTACCTCTCGCACAACGTCCCGTGCTACGTCCCTTTTGACCCTTGCAATACCTGCCGAAATGCGCCAGAATCGTCGGTCCTTTCGATGCCTGCCGCAGGCAGCAGGGTGTGATCGAGGAGCGACGTGAAGGAGAATGGGTATCTGCTGGCGTGCCGCGGACAACGGACGACGGACATCTAACAACTTTGAACCTTAAACCTTTGACTTTCGACTCAATTTGAAAGGAGCTGCAATCATGGAGAAGTACGTTTATTTCTTTGGAGGCGGTAAGGCGGATGGCCATGGGGCGATGAAAGACGCCCTGGGGGGGAAAGGCGCGGGCTTGGCCGAGATGACCAACGCCGGCTTGCCCGTACCCCCGGGATTCACCATCGTGACTTCCGCCTGCCGGCTTTATTTCCAGAACAACAATCAGACGCCTGCTGACATCCTCACCCAGAAGGACGAGGCGCTGGCCAAGCTCGAAGCCCTGCAAGGTCAAAAACTCGGCGACGCGAAGAATCCGCTGCTGGTGTCGGTCCGTTCCGGCGCCAAGTTTTCCATGCCGGGAATGATGGATACCATCCTGAACCTGGGCATGAACGACACCGTGGTGGAAGTTATCGCGCAGAAGGCCGGGAACCCGCGCTTCGCTTACGACAGCTATCGGCGCTTCATCCAGATGTTCGGCAATGTGGTGATGGAGATCCCCAAGGACAAGTTCGAGCACGTGTTCGACGGCCAGAAGAAGAAAAAGGGCGTCAAGCTCGACACCGACCTTACGGCCGACGACCTGAAATCGGTCATCGCCGATTACAAAAAGGTAGTGCGCAAGGAAGCGGGCAAAGACTTCCCGCAGGACCCCCGGGTCCAGCTCAATATGGCGATCGAGGCCGTGTTTCGCTCCTGGTACAATCCGCGCGCCCAGACCTATCGCCGCTTGAACAAGATTTCCGATGACCTGGGGACGGCCGTAAACGTCCAGACCATGGTCTTCGGCAACATGGGGGAGACCTCCGGCACGGGCGTGGGCTTTACACGCAACCCGGCCACCGGCGCCAAGGAGTTTTACGGCGAGTTCCTGATGAACGCGCAAGGCGAAGACGTGGTGGCGGGCGTGCGCACTCCGGTGCCCATCAACGAGCTCGAGAAAATCATGCCCGAGGTTTTTCACCAGCTTCACGAAATCACTACGCGCCTCGAACAGCACTACAAGGACGTGCAGGATTTCGAATTCACCATCCAGGAAGGCAAGCTCTACATGCTGCAAACCCGCAATGGCAAGCGCACCGGGCCGGCCGCCGTGCGCATCGCCGTGGACATGGTGCGGGAGGGCATCCTGACCTCCCAAGAGGCTCTGCTGCGCGTCGAGCCCGAGCAGTTGAACCAGTTGCTCCACCCCGTTCTCGATGAGAAGAAACCCCTGAAAGTCATTGCCGTGGGGTTGCCGGCGTCGCCCGGTGCAGCCGTAGGGCGCGTGGTCTTTACCGCCGATGAGGCGGTCGTCAAAGGGAAGTCTTCTCCCGTGATTCTGGCGCGCGCTGAGACCGTGCCTGACGATATCCACGGCATGGAAGTGGCCGCGGGCATTCTCACCTCGCGGGGCGGAATGACTTCGCACGCCGCCGTGGTGACGCGCGGCATGGGCAAACCCTGCGTGGCCGGATGCGGCGATGCGGAAGTGGACGAAAAGTCTGAAACCATCAAAGTGGGTACGACGGTGATCAAGGATGGGGATTGGATTTCGCTCGATGGCTCGACCGGCCGCGTCATCCTGGGCAAAGCCGACCTGGTCGACCCCGATCCGCACAGTGGGGTCTTCGCCGAGTTTATGAAGTGGGCCGACGAGGCGCGGGAAATCGGTGTGCGCGCCAATGCCGACATTCCGCGCGACGCTCTGAAGGCGGTGGAATTCGGCGCCGAGGGGATCGGGCTTTGCCGCACCGAGCATATGTTCTTCGCCAAGGAGCGGCTGCCGCACGTCCAGCAGATGATCATGGCTTGCAAAGATACGCAGGATCCCAAGGAAGCCGCCAAGTACGAGAAAGAGCGGCGCGCCGCCCTCTCGAAACTCCTGCCCATGCAGCGCCAGGACTTCTATGGGCTGTTCAAAGCCATGGACGGGCTGCCGGTGACGATCCGCACGCTCGACCCGCCGCTGCATGAGTTCCTGCCCAAACGCGAGGAACTGATGGTGGAGATTGCTACTCTCGAAGCGACGAAAAAACGGAGCACTAAACTACCTCATCTCAGGAAGTTACTGGAAGTAGTTGAAGGGTTACATGAATTCAATCCCATGCTCGGTTTGCGCGGTTGCCGGCTGGGCATCATGTATCCGGAGATAACCGAGATGCAGGCGCGCGCCATCTTCGAAGCGGCCTGCGATTGCCAGAAAAAGGGAATTGAAGCAAAGCCTGAAGTTATGATTCCCCTCGTCGGCGATGTAAAGGAGTTACAGGCACAGAAGGAGATCGTGAACCGCGTCGCCGCCGAGGTCTTCAAGAAGAAAGGCGTCAAGGTCGACTACCTGGTGGGCACCATGATTGAGCTGCCCGCCGCGGCGCTCTCCGCCGGGGAGATCGCCCAGGAAGCGGAGTTCTTCAGCTTCGGGACCAACGACCTGACGCAGACTACGTTCGGGATCTCCCGCGACGACTGCGCCAAGATCATCAACGCATACGTGAAGGCGAAGATTTGGCCCGCCGACCCGTTCGCGGTGCTTGACCCGAAACGCGTCGGCCGCCTGCTGAAGCTCGCCACCCAGGAAGGGCGCGCGTCCCGGGAAAAGCTGAAGGTCGGGATCTGCGGCGAACACGGTGGCGATCCGTCTTCGGTCGAGTTTTGCGCCGAGGCGGGATTGAACTATGTGAGCTGCTCGCCCTACCGCGTGCCCATCGCGCGGCTGGCGGCGGCCCAAGCGGCGGTGAAGAAGCAGATGGAGAAGGTCTACACGACGGCGTGATCCGGGTGTCAGGGGCTGGGTGCTAGGGGCTGGGGGCTGGGGGCTGGGTTCGTGCCCCAGTCCTTTGCCCTTTGGCGGTGCTCCTGTGGGGTCTTGGTTTTCGAGGAGGCTGGTTTTAGCGGGGCGGGTTAGGGAAAGCAAAAAGTGGCGCCCCTTACAGGCTGCGGAAAAAGGGGTAGTGACTCATTTTGATGTGCCACGGCCATCTTGGCCGTGCCCGTGCACGGGCGGGACGCCCGTGGCATATGAAAGTGAGTAACCACCGAAAAAGGCGTTGGCGCCGGCATTATCATCACCGCCCCTTTATCGCGATTCAGCACCACCGCGGCGCTCGGTTGTAGCGGCGGTCTATGACCGCCGGTTGTTCAGCACCACCCCGGCGCTCGGTTGTAGCGGCGGTCTATGACCGCCGACGGTTCAGCACCACCCCGGCGCTCGGTTGTAGTTGTAGCGGCGGTCTATGACCGCCGGTTGTTCAGCACCACCCCGGCGCTCGGCGCGCCACCCCTCCTCATCTGAGGAGGGGAGTTTTCTTTAAGAACTCCCCTCCTGATTTAGGAGGGGTGGCGCCGGAGGCGACGGGGTGGTTACTTTTTTGATCTTGTTCGCCGGGACGTTTGTTCGAGGGGGGACGTTTTTCCGCAGCCTGTTGAGCCGGGCAGGGTAGCATTCCAATATCTAAAGTATAACTTTAACTATTAGGATAGGGCCACTGATCAGACGTCGGTTGGCGGCCGTTCATTTCAAGTGATAGCACCACGGGATGGCAGGGTTGCAGGGTGATTCGCGAGGTTTCCCGTTTCCCTCATTCCACACCTCGATCGCTCACGGCTTTACCCGCTTCGCCCACTGTCGACGCGTCGACATAGGTGGGAACAATACCCTGGCCAGTGCAAGTAAAGGTGCCGGCCACCTCCGGGCGCAAGAGAACCATCGAGTGGCGAATTTCCTAACCCGGCTGCCCCCCGCGTTTGCGCGAGTCCCCGCTCAGCTTAAATTATGGTAGAAATAACACGATGCGCGATGAGAACGGTCGCGGAAAATTTCGGTGGGCATCCGATGCCAACAGCGATTCCTCTGGGGCGCGCGCCCTTCTGCCGGCCGTGATTCTCGCCGTCACCTTCATCAGCTATGCCGCCACGCTCAGTTTCGGTTTTGTGTTCGATGACCATGGGGAGATAGTCGTCAACGACTCGATTCGCGCCTGGCGCTACCTGCCGAGCTATTTCACCTCTCACGTCTGGAGCTTTCTTTATCCCCACATGCTTTCCAATTATTACCGGCCGGTGTTTCTCGTTTGGTTGCGCCTGAACCATGCGCTCTTTGGCCTGCACCCCTGGGGATGGCATCTCACTTCGGTCCTGGCGCACGTGGCGGTGACCTATCTCGTCTATTGCCTGGCGCTCCGGTTGACGCGCGACACCTGGGTGGCGGCGGCCGCCGGGCTGATCTTCGGCCTGCACCCCGTCCACGTCGAAGCCGTCGCTTATGTTTCCGCTGTCCCCGAATTGCTCGCCGCACTGTTCATGCTGGCGGCAATGCTGGCTTGGCTGCGCGCCCGCGAGGGCAGACGGAACGTGCGGTGGTTCGCCGCGGCGCTGGCCCTTTACTCCATTGCTTTGCTCTCGAAAGAGGGCGGTATGATGCTGCCCATCTTTATTGCGGTTTACGCGTGGATTCACGGCGGGGGCGAGGGTGGGGGAACCGCCTTAGGCAAGAGGCTGCGCGCCACGCTGGTTGCCGTCGCGCCATTTCTCGCGCTGACGCTCGCCTATGTGCCGCTGCGCGTCTGGGTGCTCAAAGGGTTCGCGCACGCCGTCACACCCGTGCCGCTGCGGACGGAGATACTCACCATCCCTTCCGTTCTGGTCTTCTACCTGCGCCTGCTGCTGTGGCCCCTGCCCTTGAGCTGCTATTACGATACGCCCTATGTTTCCGCTGCGACGCTGCGCGGGTTTTTCATGCCGCTCCTCGGGGTGCTTGTCACGCTGGCGGTTCTGGCCATTTGGTATCTCCGGACTCGCCGCGCCTGGCCTGGGGAAGCGCGCACCTTGGCGTTTGCGGGTCTCTGGTTGGCGTTCGCAATCTTGCCGGTGCTCAACTTCCGCCTGCTGCCCGAGGGGGAAATCGCTCACGATCGTTATCTCTATCTTCCCTCCGTGGGCTTCGCCATCCTGGTGGCTGTAGCTTTGCGCCAGGCGCTTCGCGGATACTTTCATGTGTCACCCGCGTGGGTGGCGGCGGGCGCGGTGTTAGCCTGTCTGGCCATGGGTGCGACAGCCCTTTACGAGAGCCTATATTGGGCTGATAATCTCTCCCTGAACGATCACGCGCACGCGATTGCTCCCCAGAATGTTTATGCCACCACTAGCCTGGCGGCGGCCGCCGCCGAGCGCGGGATGACTTCAGCCGCCGTAAGCCTTTACCAGCAGGCGCTCGCGGCCCGTCCTGCTTTCTGGCGGGCGAATGTGAATCTGGCCTACCTCTATTACCAAAAAGGTGACTATGCGAAAGCGGCGCGATACTTCCAACGGAGTTGCGCCGCCGATCCGACGGACGGCGACCAGTTCCTCTACCTGGGGATGGCGGAAATGCAACTCAACGATTTGAGCCGGGCGGAGTCGGCCATCCGCACCGCATTGCTGGTGCGTCCCCACGGGAAGGATTACCATCTGGGATTGGGATTGGTCCTGAAGGAGGCGGGGAAGGTCAGCGAGGCAAGGCAGGAATTCGCAGCCGCCCTGGCAGAAAATCCCAATGACCAGCGAGCCGCGTCCTTGCTCGCCGAATCCGACCGTCTATTGAAGGGTCAGTCAGAAAAACCTGCCCTCCCCTCCCCATCATCCGGCCATCGATGACGGCGGCGTTCCTTCCGGCGGAATATGCCTCCGTTTCCTCGTTGCCGGGACTTTCCCGGGAGGCTCGCATCGAACTTAAAGCATTACATTCAATCAGCCAGCTAACAGTTCATGTTAAAGAGATTATAGATTTGAGATTTGAAATTTAAATTGGTGTGGCTTGGGGATGAGTGGGCATTTGCCACTTATCCACTTGCCACTCCTCACCGCCTCTAGGTCTTGATGCGCAGCAGCAGGTAGCTTCCCGCCAGCCCGAAGAGGATGTCGGGCGACCAGGCCGCCATGGCTGGAGGGAGTTGGCTCAAGTTGCCCATCGCTTCAAAGAGGCTGGAAGCTGACCAATAGACGATGGCGATTCCGATGCTCAGGGCGATTCCGGTCAAGGCGCCTTTCCCGCCCATGGTGAACGAAAAGGGGATCCCGATCAGAGTGATCACGAAGGCGATGAGGGGGAAGGAGAACTTGCGATAGAACTGCACGGAAAGCCGCACGACGTCAAAGCCGCTCTGGCTGAGGTCGGTGATGTAACGGCGCAGTTCGAGGGCGCTCATCTGCTCGGAGGCTTTGACTTCCTTCTTGAAGTAGCTGGGCTCCTCCGTCAGCTCGCGAAAGGTTTGGACGGAGAAGGGCTGATAATCCGTCACGCGCACGCCGTTGAGATCGCGCGACCAGCCGTTTTCGAGAATCCAGCCGTGGATGTGCGGTTCCCAAAATGCGCGCGCGGCATGAATCCGGCGCGTCATGCGGAAGGTTACGGGGTCCAATTCAAAAACCGTCAGGTTGGCGAAAACATTCTGGTCCGGGTCAAAAAACTTATAGTTATAGATCCGGTTCGAAGACCCAAAAATCCACTGGCGGTCAGGGCGATAGAAGGTTTGCGCGGGCTTGCCCTTGATCTCGTTGCGGAGGGCGTCCTGGCGCTGATTGGTTTCCGGCAGCACACTGTCTGCAAAGATGAACATCCCCACGCTGAGCAGGGCAGCCACGGTGAGCACGGGGACCGACACCCGGTAGAGACTGACGCCGGCGGATTTGATGGCGGTGATCTGGTTGGTTTTCGTCAGCAACCCGAAATTCACCAGGGTCGCCACCAGAATGCTCAAGGGCAGCATCAGGTAAATGACCTGCGGCAGCAGGAAGCGGTAGTAATCGAATACAACGCGGGCAGAAGAATGGTTGCGAACGATGTCGCCGAGGATCTGAAAGAAGTCGAAGATGACGTAGATTCCTGAGAAGGCGGCGAGGAGAATGAGGAAATAGAATGTCCAGGCCTGGATGACGTAAATATCCAGAATTTGCAGAAAGCGCCCGCGCATGGGGCGCGACTTGAAGGGCGCCGGGACCTTACCCGCCCCCCGGGATCGACGGGCTTGCCAGCAATGCCAGTGAAGAACCAGCTCATCGATCCTGTCCTGGAAAAACCCCAGCCGCGTCCTCACCCGGCGCATTTGCACCAGCATTACGATGCCGGTTAGGGCAAACAGGACGTTGGCAAGCCAAAGGCCGATGACCGGTGAGACGCGGCCCTGTTTGGCAAAGCTCAGGCCGAAGGCCATCAGGATGTAGTACACGAAGAACAACAGGAGGCTGAGCAGCACGCCCAGAGACTTGCCACCCTTGCGAGTGGACATTCCCAGCGGTATGCCCACCAGGGCAAGCACGATGGCCGCCACGGGCAGGGCGAAGCGGTAGTGAAGCTCCACGAGGGCGGCTTGCCGCTCGCGGGGTTGGTGAGTGCTGGCCAGGAGCTGTTTAAAGCTCAGGTAGGGAGGTGTGCGCCGTACGTCCGCACCCGCGGCGCCCTGATCGGCGGCAATCGGTATTTCCGTGGCGGTGAAGGAAGCCACGGAATATTGTTCGGGAGAGGCCGGGTCGTATTCGTGGGTCGTCCCCTGCTCGAGGTGGAGCACAAAGCGGTTGCGGGCGGGTTCGTTGACAAGCACTCCGCTTTCCGCTAACGTTACTTTGACTTGGTCGCGCTCCTTGGTGTCTGCAATAAAGACGCCGCGCCAGCTTGCCCGGGAGCCGGTCACATCCTCCAGGTAAAGCAGCATGTTGGGGAATTGCTCGTTGAACACGCGCGGCTGAATCTCATAGGGTGCCTGGCTGGCGGTCAGCCCGGTTTCCATGCGGTTCATCTTGCGCATGGCCTGGGGGGCGATGAACAGACCCATCCAGAGGGTCACCGCCCACCCGGTTAGGGCCAGGAGCATGACGGGCCGAATGAAAGCGCTCATCCCGATCCCGCTGGCGCGCGCCGCGATGACTTCACCGTCCGCAGCCATACGGCTCAGCCCAATGAGCGTACCCACCATCACGGCCAGGGGGATGGTCATCATCAGGATGCTGGGCACGGGCAGAAGGAACAGCGTCGCCATATCGCGCAGGGGAACGTTGTGCCGCACCACCAGTTCCAGAAGGTTACCCAACTGGCGGATGAAGATCACAAAGGTGAAGACCAGCAGCCCCAACAGGGAATGAGAGAAGACTTCTTTCAGAATGTAGCGGGTCAGTATCCGCATAGAAACGATGGCTGGGCGCGGCAGGCGCGCGGGTCGCCAGGAAAATCCCCCCAGCCATGGTAACACACCGTTTTCAACCTCGAAAAGGATTCGGCCTTTAACTTCATGTCACAGACCTATCTGCTGCTCTTTTGGCATATGCACCAACCCTTTTACAAGGACCTGGCGGAGGATGTTTACACCATGCCCTGGGTAAGGCTGCATACGCTGAAGGATTACTACGGCATGGTGGGGGTGCTGCGCGATTTTCCGTCTGTGCATGTGACCTTCAATCTGGTGCCCTCCCTGGTCTCGCAAATCGAAGACTACGCTCACGACACGGCGAGCGAGCCTGCCTATGATTTGGCTTTCAAGCCCGCCGCCCATTTGACCATGGCGGAGCGCGCGGCATTTCTGGGCTCGGCATTTCAAATTAACCAGGATAATCTGCTGAACCGCTACCCGCGCTTTCGCGAGTTGCAGGAGAAGACGCGTAAATCGGACTTCGCCACGGGCGCAAAGTTATTCACCATGCAGGATCTCCTGGACCTGCAAGTCCTTTCGCAGTTGGCGTGGTTTGATGAGATTTATCTGGCCGGCGACCCGGAAATAGGGCGTTTGGTGAGGAAAGAGCGTGGTTTTACGGAGACCGATAAGATCATTGTTCGCAGGAAAGAAATTGAGTTATTTAATGTAACACTTCAAGAATACCGGAAGGCCGCGGAGCGGGGACAGATTGAGATTTCCACCTCGCCTTTTTACCATCCCATTTTGCCGCTCCTTTGCGACACGGCCATCGCGCAGGAGTCCCACCCGGGAGTGCGGCTCCCGCGCCGGCGCTTTCGGCATCCGGAAGACGCCCGTGACCAGTTGCGAACGGCGATCGAGCTGCATCAGCGGGTGTTTGGGCGGCGTCCTCGCGGCCTCTGGCCGAGTGAAGGAAGCGTCTCCGACGAAGTCCTGCGCCTGGCCGCGCAAGAGGGCTTCGTCTGGGCGGCGAGTGACGAAGGAGTTCTGGGGCGCACCCGGCAGATGGGCTTTTACCGCCGCCCCGATGGGACGCTCCAGGGCGGGGAGGAGCTGTACCGCCCGCACGCGTTTTCCACCGGCGGGCCGCCCCTGTCGCTTTTCTTTCGCGACCACCAGCTTTCCGATCTCATCGGGTTTGTCTATTCGCGCATGGGGGCGCAAGCGGCGGCGGCAGACCTTCACCAACGGATCAAGTCGGCGGGACGAAGCACGGGCGAGCGGCCCGCCGTTGTATCCATCATGCTGGACGGGGAAAACGCCTGGGAATATTACCCGGGGAACGGGCGGGAATTCCTGAAAGCATTTTACGGGCGCCTGGCTTCTGACCCGGAAGTTCGCGCCATCACTGCCAGCGAGGCGCTCCAGGTCACTCCACCCGGCGCCCTGCCGCACATTGTCCCCGGCTCATGGATCAACGCCAACTTCGACATCTGGATTGGGGCTGACGAGGACAATCGGGCCTGGGATTTGCTGAGCGACGCGCGTGATTTCTACGCCCAGCACACGGCAGACCCCAAACTCGAGGCAGAGAACCGGAGGCTCGCCCAGCAGGAGCTTTGGGTGGCGGAAGGCAGCGACTGGTGCTGGTGGTACGGCCCCGAGCACTCGACGGCCAACGACGAAGAGTTCGACCAGCTCTACCGCAAGCATCTGAGCAACATCTACCGGCTGCTGGGCGGGGCGTCTGGGGACGAATTGGCTGCGCCCATCAAGCGGCCCCGGTTTTATGCCGTAAACGTGGCACCTTCCGGGCGGATCGAACCTACCGTGGATGGCCGGGTGACGACCTACTTCGAATGGTTGGGAGCGGGGGTGTGTGTGCCGGATTACCGCTCGGGTTCGATGCATGGCGCGGCCCAGCTCGTGGAAGCTCTCTACTATGGATATTCCGACAAGGCGCTTTACCTGCGGGTGGATCTGGGGGAGACCTTCCGGCACGACCAACCGGATTTCGAAATCCATGTCAGCGTGGAGGGCGAGAGCCGCATCCGCTTGCGGGCGACGATCGGCGAGGGCAAAGTGAAGTCCATCGAATTCCTGAAAGGAGAGGAATCGCTGTTGGTTCCGCTCACGACCGGCGACGAGGTGCAGGCGGCCTTTGGCCAGGTCTTTGAACTCCGCCTCGGCTTCGGTGTCCTGGGTGTCACCTCGCATGAAAAGATCAACCTGCAAGTCTCCATTTGGCGGAACGAATTGCCCCTCCAGGTCATCCCGCAAGAAGGCTGGCTGACCCTCGAGCTTACGGAAAATTTGGAGAGTTGGTAGGGAAGTATTAGTTCATACTCCAAACTCATAATTCCTGCCCGCCATGTTAAAATCTGCCGGGCAGTTGTTAATACCCCGGGGGTCACCATGCGCAGGCCGCAGACCATTGTGCTACTCCTACTTGGCGTCGTTCTCGCCACCCTCAACGCGCGCCCACTTCCGGCACGGGCCTCTTCCGAGCAGAAACCTTGGACCAAGGAACAGATCAGGGATCTGGTTGAGGCGGGCATGGACAGTGCGCAGTTAGCGAAGAAAATCGAGCAGGCGGGTATCGACTTCGAACCGAGCGAAGATTACCTTGAGGGTCTGCGCAAAGAAGGCGCGCAGGAAGTGGTGATCCAGACGCTGCGCAATGCGAGCCCGAAACCCCTGAGCAGACAGAAGGTGCTGGCGATGGCGGTGGAGGGCATGCCGGGCCAACGCGCCGCGGAGATGGTGAGGCGCTACGGCCTGGATTTTCCCGTGGACAACCTCTTCCTCCAAACTCTGCAAGTGGCCGGGGCGGATGACCTCTTGATGGCGGCGGTGCGCGAAGTCGGAGGGGTACCGAAGACGCTTGCGCCGGGCACCGTGCGGCTGAATCCCAAGGATGGCCTCAACTATTCCTGGATACCGCCCGGGACGTTCATGATGGGTTGTTCGCCGGGCGATAAGGAGTGCAAGGATTATGAGAATCCCTCCCACCAGGTGACATTCACCAAAGGTTTTTGGTTTGGCCAGACCTTGGTGACCGTCGCCGCCTACAAACGCTATGCTGCCGCCACCGGGCGGTCGATGCCCGCCGCTCCGTCTTCTAATGTCGGCTGGCAGATTGCCAATATGCCCATGGTCAACATCGACTGGAACGATTCCAGCTCCTATTGCATGTGGGCGGGTGGGCGGTTGCCCACCGAGGCGGAATATGAATACGCGGCGCGCGGCGGCAGCACCGAGGCGCGCTTCGGCCCCCCTGATGACGTCGCCTGGTACGGCCAGATCAACGGGGGGCACCCGCATGAGGTTGCCCAGAAGCGTGCCAATGGCTACGGCTTGTTCGATGTGCTGGGCAACGTCTGGGAGTGGACGGGTGATTGGTACGCTGACGACTCCTACAAAAAGGGTTCACTGACGGACCCCGTAGGGCCGGCGAGTGGTCAGATGCGCCTGCTCCGTGGCGCTTCCTGGGGCGCGGAGGCGGATAGCGTGCGCGTTTCCGCCCGCAAGTGGAACGCCCCCACCGACAAGTATGACTACTTCGGCTGCCGCTGCGTCTGGAATGGAGATTAGCAACGTTTTCAAATTTCAAATCTCCGGTTTCGTAATGCCGAATTCATAATCCCCAATTCATTTCTCCAGCCAATCGGGAACGGCCACGTCGACCGGTCGGGTGCCAACCTGTACTGTGGTAACGAGCATCGAACGGTCGTTGCTCATATGCGTGGGTTCGGCGTACAGCACGGCGATACTGGAGGTGCCGCTGTCCGCGACGACCAGGAAGCGTTCATCCGGCGTCAGGGCCAAAGCGCGGGGCTCGACACCGATGTGGGTTGAGGCGACGACCGCCCGGGTCTCAACCTCCATCGCCATGACCGAGCCGTCGCCGGCGTTAGCGAGGTAGAAAATACTCGAATCCCGCCGGAAGACCGCTGCCGCAGGTTCGCGGCCGGTGGGAAAGATCTGCTCGACGTTGTCGTGGAAGGCGTCGACAATGACCAGGCTCGTGGCCTGTGCGTTGAGGACAAATATCTCCCCCCCGTCGGGCTTCACGATCAGGGCGGTCGGCCGAGTGCTAATTTCGATGTGCGATAGCAGCCGGCGTGTCGCCACCTCCGCCACGGAGATCTTTTCTTCGCCCGTGTCAGCGACGAAGACTTTCGAGTTGTCGGGCAAGACCACCATGGGGCCGGGGGTCTTTCCTACCTCCACCTCGCCGAGCGCTTGGCGGGTCTGGGTGCTGAGGAAGCTGAGCCGGTTCAAGGCCGGAAGAGCGACAATCAGCGTCTTCCCGTCGGAAGTCAGCGCCAGGCCGGAGGGGGTGTCGGAAAGATGGAGCCGGAATATCACCTTGGGGATTTCCCGTGGCGGTTGTCCCAAGGGCGGCGGGACGGGAATGCCTGCCGCGGCTTCACAGTCCAGGAAAACCACATCGCGGTCCACACGGTCCAGAACATACGCGCTGCGGCCATCGGGTGAAAACTGGAGGTCCCGCGAGCTTCTTCCCACATCGATTGTGGCGATGACTTGAGGATGGGGATAGGCCACCACGTTTATCTTGCCCGTGGCCGATAGCACATAGAGTTGCCGGCTGCGAGGCCGCACGATGACGCGTTCCGGCCGCGGGGTGACGGGCAGGGAAGCAATGAGTCGAAAATCCTCCAGATTCACAGCCGCCAGCGTGGCGCTCTGGTTGTTCACGACAAAAGCCACGTAGGGTTGGGGGGGCGGCGGGCGGCGGCGACATGCCAACGATCCCGCGCCTAGCATGCCAAGTAGAAGGGCCAGCAGGGAAGTGGAGGCGGCAACACGCCGAGCGCCGACCAGGCAGTTGGCGGTGGGCAATTTCTTCGCACTCGCAGAGGACGCGGGGGGAATGGGGGTGCCGGGGCGAACCTCTTCGTCGCTGACCGGCGGCTTCATTACGATCAGCATGGAGAATTTTCTCGTCCCCCCGTAATTCCCGACCATGCCATGGTAGTCTAATTCAGGGTGGGGTTTCCTGCCAATGCATGGTGCGCGCAGGTAGTGACTCATTTTGAGGTGCCACGGGTGTCCCGCCCGTGCTGGGGCACGGCCAAGATGGCCGTGGCACATCAAAATGAGTCACTACCTGCGCTCAGGGTTCCATTTCTGGCATTCCCCCACGCTCCTTGGTAGGATGCGATATTGCGCCGGCGGCCGGAAAACGGTTACGCCCGCCATCTTGATTTTCGTGAGGTGAACCTCCTATGCGTTCGTTACGAATCTGGCTTGCCATGATTCTGCTCTCCCTGTTGTCGCTGGTTGTGGTGGCGTCGCCGCCGGGCTCCGATCACGGCTTTGACCTTGCCAACCTGGATCGGACCTGTGCGCCCTGCCAGGACTTCAACCAATTCGCAACCGGTGGTTGGATGGCGAAAAACCCCATCCCCGCCGATTATCCCAGTTGGGGTGTCGATAACATTGTGGCCGAGCGCAACCGGGAAATCCTTCACCAGATTCTCGAAGATGCCGCGAAGAACCCGGCGGCGGCCCGGGGAAGCAACGAACAGAAAATCGGGGACTATTACGGAACTTGCATGGATACAGAGAAGATTGAAACCGCCGGTCTTAAACCCTTGCAGGCGGAATTCGAACGCATCGAGAATCTCAAGGATTCGAAAAGCCTGGAAGCGGAGATCGCCCACCTGCAAAGCATAGGAGTGCAGGCACTCTTCGAGGTGGATTCCACCCAGGATTTTAAGGACAGCACGCAGGTGACCGGGGAAGTCGACCAGGGGGGCCTGGGCTTGCCCGACCGAGACTACTACACCCGCGACGATGAAAAATCCAAGCAGCAGCGGGATGAGTATGCGAAGCATGTCACCAAGATGTTCGAATTGATGGGCGACAGCCCGGCGAAGGCCGCCGCTGAATCCCAGGTGGTGATGGACCTGGAAACGAAACTGGCCAAGGCTTCACAAACCAATGTGGAGCGCCGCGACCCCCAGGCCGTTTACCACCGCATGCCCCAGGCCCAGCTTCGAACGCTGGCGCCCAATTTCCCTTGGCAGGACTACTTCACCGCCGTGGGCTTGGCGGGCAAGGGCGACGTGAATGTGACCGCGCCCGAGTTCTTCAAAGAGATGAGCGCGCTCGCCGGGTCGGAGCCCATGGCCAACTGGAAGACCTACCTGCGCTGGCATCTGATCAACGCCGCGGCGCGCGACTTGTCATCGCCGTTTGTCGATGAGAATTTTCATTTTAAGGGCACCATTCTCACCGGAACGAAAGAAAACCTGCCGCGCTGGAAGCGCTGCGTCCAGTACACGGACGGCGCTCTGGGTGAGGCCCTGGGACGAGTGTACGTCGAGAAAGCTTTTCCGCCGGAGGCCAAAGCCCGCGCCCTCGCCATGGTGAAGAACCTGGAAGCCACTTTGGCCGATGACCTCCGCCAGCTTCCCTGGATGAGTGAAGCGACGCGCCGGCAGGCGCTGATCAAGCTTCAGGCCATTACCAACAAGATCGGCTACCCCGACAAATGGCGGGATTATTCCACGCTCGAAATCAACCGTGGACCCTTTGTGGAAAACGTCTTCCGCGCTGACGAGTTCGAGTTCCGCCGGATCCTGAATAAAGTCGGCAAGCCTGTCGACCGCGCGGAGTGGGATATGACTCCGCCCACTGTCAATGCCTACTACAACCCGCAACTGAACGAGATCGTTTTTCCGGCCGGAATCCTCCAGCCGCCTTTCTTCGATTTTAAGGCGGACGACGCACTCAACTATGGCGCCATCGGAGCGGTGATTGGGCACGAGATGACCCATGGCTTCGACGATGAAGGCGCCCAGTTTGATCCCCAGGGCAACTTGAAGGATTGGTGGACGCCCGAGGACCTGAAGGAGTTCAAGGCGCGTGGAGAGTGCATCGTGAAACAGTTTGACGGCTTCGCAGTGGAAGGCGCCCTGCACGAAAACGGCAAGCTGGTGGAAGGCGAAAGCATTGCCGACCTGGGCGGGGTGGTCATCGCCTACACGGCCTTTGAGAAGTCCCTGGCGGGCAAGCCACGGCCGCCGGAGATCGAGGGCTTTACCCCCGAACAGCGTTTCTTCCTGGGCTATGCCCGGGCGTGGGAGGAAAACATGCGGCCCGAATTCGAGCGCATGTTGACCAATGTGGACCCGCACCCGCTGCCAAAGTTTCGCGTCATCGGTCCGCTTTCCAACTTTCCGGCTTTTGCCCAGGCTTTCCATTGCCAGCCCGGCGACCCGATGGTGCGCCCGCCCAGCGACCGCTGCGCGATTTGGTGAGGCGCTGCTGGGCCAGGATCGTAGCCCACTTTCCAGGGTGAGGACCGTGGCCGGGCGACTTCACCAGCCCGGCGCGCACGGCGCTACCCCTCCCTTCGACAGGCTCAGGGCAGGGTCTGGATCAGGAGGGGAGTTGGCCAAAGAATTCCCCTCCTCAGATGAGGAGGGCTGGCGCGCGGAGCGCCAGGTTGGTGCTGACAAGTAGGCGCGGTTCACCAACCGCCCGAATCAAAACTCACCCACGCTTCTGCGAGGGCGCTTCGCGAAGCGCCCCCACGACAAACCCACCGAGCGGGGCCCCGTGTTTCGCGGCTTAGCGAGTGCCACCCCCGCCACCATGACCACCCCCGCCACCATGACCACCTCCGCCGCCATGGAAACCTCCGCCCGCGTGGAATGCCCCACGAAATCCCCCACCACCACTCCGCGCCTTCCCGGAGGAGCCACCCTTTCGCCCGGAGCTGCTGCCCCCCCGCCCAAATACCCCGGTACTTCTGGAAAAAGCCAGCCCTTTCGTGTGGAGAGATCCACGTAAAACGCCAACGAACGGTCCCAGGGGGACGGATAATGGCATCACGTTGCCGTGCTCGTCAGAAACCGTCGGAAGTCGACCTCCCCATGTTTCGCCGAGGGGGGCGCGAATGGGCTCTTGGCCCTTTCCGCCATATGCATGATAAGGAAATGGCTATTGTGTTAGTAATATCGCCGGGCTTACTGTACGTCCCATCACCACACTGGATGGGGCGGCGATGCGGGTGCCTCGGAATCCCGTGGCAGGCGACAATTCACCCGACGCCGGAGCTCGCTCCAGGCCCACCTTAGGATTGGGTCCGGCTACATCCACCCGCCCGGCGAGGGGGTCGCCGTGCGGACTTGCTGGGGAGAGCATTCGGCCATCGCCGCGAATCAATGCCCCGCGAGGTCCACCAGGGAAGACAACATCTTTCGAGACCGGCTGACCGGAAAGCATGGCCAATTGGTTGGGTTCTACGGTGGGGCGAGCGATGGACTGAAATGGCGCATTCATATCTGGCCGCACGATGCCCGGTCCCCCCGGCCGGATGGGCCTGCCCAAGTTACCTGGCGCTACCGCGGTGATGCAGCCGGCCGCTAGGCAGACAGGCGCGCCTCCCGGTCCCCTGGGCACCCACCCGACCCATCCCGGTCCAGAATACCAATTGACCAAAGCTGGATTCCACATTCCAAAGGATCCGGGCATCCAAAACCAGCCCATGGCGGGATCCTGGTACCAGCATCCATAATGGAAGGGCAGCCATCCCCAGGGCTCGCCGGAAGTCCAGGTCATCCCCCAACCTGGGTACATGCTCCACGCACCCAAGCCATAGGGCGACCAGCCAAAGGGCTCGTAGGGTGCCCAGCCATATCCGTAACCAGGGAAATATCCCCAGTCACCATAGGTATCCAGGTCGTCCCAGCCGTACATGGGCCCGTCAATACTGATGGCGCTCGCGTGGTAAGCCAGCGTAGATTGTTCATCTTTGGCTTCCACCCATTTGTCCCAGTCATCCTTTTCAATTCCTTGCGTTATCTGGAAGGGCGCCCCTGTGCTTACGTCGCAGGTGAGCACTTTTTCCGTACCCAGCTTTTCCGTTTGGTGGGAGTCCGAGACTTCCACCTCCCCCTCGAACACCTCAACACGGGTTTGTTGGCCGTGGATATCCGTCCGGAATTCGGCCTTCCCGCGCGGCGCTAGCGTGAGTCCCGCGGTTTCGACAAGATACTCGTCCCGGAGCCCAGGCATGAAATGAAAAGTGGCGTACCCTTCCTCGAAGGTAACGCGGTTTAGCTCTCGACCCCTTGAAGCAAGCGCCAACTTGTTGAAATCGACCCGGGAGAGTTGGCCCAACCGTACGGTTGAACCATTTTCAAACTGAATTTCTGCAAACCCGCCCTGCGCCGTGGCAACCGAGAACCCCTCCTGGAGGGGAGTGTTCGCGGATGCTTGGGTCCACGTGCTCGATCCAGGCCTTTGGATCGTAACGGTGCCCTGGACAAAGCTCAGTCGCAGGGCACGAGCCTCGGACAAAGCCGGCGACGGTTCTTGTGCGTCGATCGCGCCAGAGGTCACCAAAGCCGTGAGGGTAGTTGCGAGGAGGACAAACAAGGCGGGTTTGTGGCCCCTCATAAAAGGCCTCTTGGGGGTTATGTCCTGGCCGGAGTTTATTTCCGCCCATTTGGTTTGACGTTCCAGGGTTTGAAAGGGTTGTCGGGTTTCGGTTTCGGCGGGCCGTTAATGGGACGAGGGGTTTGCCCTGGTGACGACGGGCGAGGAAGCGAGCGTAGCGCGGACCTCCGCCGCTGTGATTCCGCGGCATTCCGTGCGAAAAACCTCAGATCTCAACCATGAAGGTTGCACGCGGGTTCGGTAACGTGAATCTAATGTAGAGTCGCAGACCTCAACCCCGGAGGTCTCGGTCACGCTTGCAACCCACTACCCGCCGCCGGAGGACGAAGCCTTTGCTCCGGCGATGGGGGTTGCGGAAGCTTTGGCGCGGACCGGTTGGCTTCCGAAGCCTTCTTCCTCAATGACCCAACGCCGCAGGCGCAGGATATCCGCGGCGCGGGCGACGCCGATAGGTTTCAGCAAATGGGTGTCTTCCACCACCACAACGTTTTCGACGTTGTTCGCGACCATGTCGCGGGTGACCTCATCCACGGTCTCACCGGGATAGGCCGCAATAAAATCCTGGCTCATGATTTCGCGAACCTTGGGGTTACTGTCGCAACCCTTGAGGAGGTCATGCGCCTCGAGGATGCCCACCAGCTTGCCGTCCCCCTCGACGACGGCGATAACGCCCGCCTGCTCCGGTGAGGCCTCGCGCACGACCGCCTGGACACTGTCATCCGCGTTGATCACGGTGAAGTTTTTGCGCATGACCTCTTCTACGCGGCCACGCATAAGAACCGGGACGGTATAGTCCTGCCGCACGATCAGCCCGCGCTTGATGAGCTTACCGGTCATGATGGATTCCGCGCTGAATAGGCGCACGAAACCATCCGACACTACGCAACAGACCACCAGGGGAAGCAGCGCATTGGGGTTGCGGCTCAGTTCGAAGAGGAAAACGATGGAAGTGAACGGCGCCCGGGCAATCCCGCCGAACACTGCCGCCATGGCCACGAGAGCATAGAGCGCAGGGTCGCTGACGAAATGCGGGAAGAAGTGATGCCAGACCTGGGCGTACACGGCGCCCACCCCGCCGCCCACGATCAGGGAGGGCGCGAAGACCCCGCCCGTCGTGCCGGAGCCCAGCGCAAGCACCAGCGCCGCGAACTTGGCGGCGGAAACTCCCAGCAGCGTCTGCGTCGCCAGCCTGTCGTTCAGCATGTCCCGAATCGTGTCGTATCCGGTTCCGAAAACCTGAGGGTAGAAATAGCCGATCAATCCCAGCAGCAGCGCGCCGGCTACCGGCGCCCAGATGGCCGCGGGCTTGAGCGGGAACCGGTCGAAGAGGTTTTCCAGGAAGAACAGGACGCGGATCATGGCGAGCGCGATAAGCCCCATTACGATTCCCATCAGGGCGAAGAGCCACAATTCTTGCATGCTGACCAGTGCAAATGCGGGTGTGGGGAACAGCGGCGCCCAGCCCCGGAAGTGCACGGCGACCGTGGTGGCCACCGCGGAGGCGATCGCCACGGGGATGAAGGAGCGGGCGCGGAACTCGAACAACAAGAGTTCGATGGCCACCAGGATTCCCGCGAAGGGCGCAACGAACGTGGCGGCCATCCCGGCGGCGGCCCCCGAGGCAAGCAGCACGCGACGCTGGTAAGGCGTCAGGTGGGTCAACTGCGCAAAAATCGAACCGAAGGCCGCTCCCGTCTGGATGATGGGGCCTTCCGCGCCGAAGGGACCGCCGGTGCCGATGGCAAACGCCGTGGCCAGGGGTTTGAGAATGCCCACGCGCATGCGCACCTTGCTTTTGCCGATCAGCACCGCCTCCATAGCTTCCGGAATGCCGTGGCCTTTCAGGGTGGGTTCCCAGAAGTGAATCATGATCCCCACCAGCAGCCCGCCGATAGGGGGAATCAGGATCACCCACGCTCCCAGGTGGTTGTGGACCGGGAAGGAAACGGCAAACGACCATTTGCCGTAGAAGAAAATATTGGTAAAGAGGTAGATGAGTTCAAGCAGGCCTTGCGCCACCAACCCCCCGATGAATCCCACCAGGACCGCGAAAGTGGAGGTTTTGAGGACCTCGGGGTCGAGAGCTTTTCCATACTCCCGAAACCAGCGGGAGGGATTTGATGGCCGGCTATTCATCGATTTTGATCCTCAGTTGGAGGCTCTCTATTGCCAGACCGCAGAGGGCCGAGTGGTCTATTTCGTTATGGTGACTTGCCTTGTTTAGGCGCCCTGAGCCGATTCGAGGTCACGCGGCCGGCTTTGCGGGTTTTTGATCATTTCCAACCGCAGGTCCCGAAGCTCCGCGATATTCATCCGTGAAATCTTGTCCAGAACTGCCACGCCGCGCCGTGTCAGATGTACTTTGACGACTCGCCGGTCGCGTTGACCGATCTGCTTGTGAACCAAGCCTCGTTTGACGGCGCGCTGGACCAAGCCCACGACCGCATTGTGCCGCTCTTGCAGGAACTCCGCGAGTTCGGAAATGGTCGCCCAGCCATGCCCGGTGTAACCCACCACTCCCAGCAAAAGCTGGTGCTGCTGCGGGGTGATGCCGCACGTGCGCGCCATCCTTTCACTGAAGCCGAGGAAGCGGCGTACCTTATAGCGGAACCACGCGAGGCGGCGAAGCGCCTCGGGCGTGAGCGGGGGGCTTGCAGTGGACCGGTGGGGGCGATTCATACGAATTAATTATATCACATTGTGATTTAAAATGACCCCTCACCCGTCCCGCCCCGGACTGGTGAAAGCGCCGGCAGCGGTCCTCTCCCCAAGGGAGAGGGAAAGATATCAAAATGATCGTTACACGACCGGACCGTCGCGCCCGGGATCGGTGTGTTTCAAGTCTTGAGGACGTAGGTCTCGATGGCACGGGCCACGCCATTTTCGTCGCTCGAGGCGGTGATCGCCCAGCCGCCGCGTGCGAGGCCGGCGCAGTGATTTCCCATCAAAACCGGAAGGCCGGCAAACTCCAGCATCTCGAGGTCGTTGAAGTTGTCGCCAATCGCCATAATTTCATTGGGAGAGAGGCGGGTTTTCGTTGCCCAAAACTTGAGCGCCTGTCCCTTCGAACAGCCGCGATTCATAATGTCCAGCAGAGCGATGTCGCGCGCCGGGTACTTGGTCCAGGTCAGATGGACGGAGGGGCCGGCCTCCGAGTCACGGACCAGGACTTCCGCGGGCTCGATCCGCTCGAGCGGGCCACCGATCATTAACTGCACGGGATCGGTGCCCAGGGTTGTGGCGAGGTCGGGCACCAGCATCAGATGATCCATACTGGTCTTCACATACCACCCCAAAGGGCCCTCGAGGACGGCGTTGTCTTGCATCACGACCTGTCCGCGGCCGGGCACATGAAAGATAGCCACCGTGTAGGGCCGGTATTCCGCCACCACCTGGAGAGTCTTGCGGGCAACTCCCTGGGGCAGAAAATCCTGGTAGACCACTTCGCCGGAGGGTGTTCGAATCAATGCTCCGTTGGAGGTGATGGTCGTGACCGGGCAGGGAATCTGCTCCACGTAAGGCGCGGCCGAAAGGGGCCGGCGTCCCGTCAACACGACGATCTGAATCCCGCGTTCGGACGCGGCCACGAGGGCCTGGCGGTCCTGCTCGGAAATTTCACATCGGCTGTTGATGAGCGTGCCGTCAAGGTCAAGGGCAATGAGACGAATCGACATCGGATGATAAGATTTTAGCAGAATTCGGCAGAGAGGAGTCAGGAGTCAGAATACAGTAGACGGCAGAAGGAAGACAGCAGGGAGCAGTGGCTGTTGCGATTCATGTCGCCAGTGAGGCGTCTCCTGACTCCTGACTTCTGGCTTCTACCTGCTCGCTCCTGAATTCTGCTAGACTCCAATTCCATGTCCTTCCTGACTCATCTGGAATGTGCGCGGTGCGCGAAGCGGTTTGCGGCAGGGCAAATCCACAATGTGTGTAAGTGTGGCTCACCTCTGCTGGCGCGCTATGATCTCGAACGAGCTCGGGCAACGCTCCAGCCGTCGAGCTTGAAGTCGCGGCCCCAAGACTTGTGGCGATACGAAGAAGTTCTGCCGGTCAGCCGCGAGACATCCAGGGTTAATCTCGGCGAAGGCTACACGCCGCTCTTGCGCGCGCGGCGTTTGGGCGACAAGCTTGGTTTGCCGAATCTGTACCTTAAAGACGAATCGCGAAACCCCACGGGTTCGTTCAAGGCCCGCGGCATGGCGGTCGCGGTGAGCATGGCGCGCGAGTTGGGAATCCGGCGGCTGGCGGTTCCTTCGGCGGGAAATGCGGGCGGGGCGCTCGCGGCCTATGCGGCCAAAGCGGGGATGGAGGCCGCGATATTCATGCCGGAAGGAACCCCGCTGGCCAATCGCCTGGAGTGCATCCTGCACGGTGCGCGCGTCACGCTGGTCCCCGGCAGCATCAAGGACTGTGGGCGCCAGATGCGCGAGCGTCTGAAAGGGGAAGACTGGTTCGATGTCTCGACCCTGCGCGAACCCTATCGCGTCGAGGGCAAGAAGACCATGGCCTACGAGGTCTTTGAACAGCTCGGCGGCTGCTTGCCCGACGCCATGATCTATCCGACCGGCGGGGGCACAGGATTGATTGGGATGTGGAAGGCTTTTGGCGAGATGCAGGAACTGGGATGGATAGGCGAGCGCCGTCCGCGCATGTTCGCCGTCCAGGCCCAGGGATGCGCGCCAATGGTTCGGGCTTTCATGAAAGGGGAGGAGAGCGCCGAGGAGTGGTTGAATCCCCAGACCCTGGCCTCCGGCCTGCGCGTGCCGGCGGGGATTGGCGACTTCCTGATCCTCCGGGCCCTGCGCGAGAGCCGGGGCGCCGCGGTGGCGGTTTCCGACCACGACATGCTGGCGGCTGTGCGCGAGATCGCCGAGACCGAAGGGCTCATCACCTCACCTGAGGGCGGAACAACGTTGGCAGGCCTTAGCAAGCTGCTGTCGGACGGCTTCCTGGGCGGGCATGAATCAATTGTCCTCTTCCTGACCGCCACGGGATACAAGTGCTTGGAGGCGCTTGAGACAATTTGTCCCCCGGGCGCCAACTGAAGGCTATGGCAAAAACCGAACGTCTTTACTACACGGACAGCTACTTGCGGGAATTCCAGGCGCGCGTGATCCGTACGAGCCCGGACGCGAGAGGCGTACACGTGTTTCTTGACCGCACGGCATTCTACCCCGAGTCCGGAGGGCAGCCGGTCGATCACGGCACGCTGGCGGGTCATGCGGTGCTTGACGTCATCGAGGAGGGTGATGAAATCGCCCATGTGCTCGCGGAGGCCCCGGCGGCCGAGCATGTTCAAGGAATCATCGATTGGGGCCGGCGGTTCGACCACATGCAGCAGCACACGGGCCAGCACGTGCTCTCGGCGGCGTTTGAGAAGACGGGTGGGTATAAGACCGTCTCATTTCACCTGGGGACGGAGATTTCTACGATCGACCTTGATTCCGATCGCCTGGGCCCGAGGCAAATCGCGGCGGCGGAAGAACTCGCCAATCAAATCGTTTTTGAAAACCGGCCCGTGCAGATTTCTTTTCGGGGATCGGCCGAAGCGAACCAGATGGATTTGCGCAAGCCCACTTTTCGCGAGGGCGACGTACGCCTTGTGGAAGTTCCGGGATTTGACCTTTCCGCCTGCGGGGGGACGCACGTCAGGCAGACCGGCGCCATTGGGCTCATCAGCATCCGGAAAGTGGATCACACCAAGGGCCTCACCCGGGTTGCCTTCGTGTGCGGAGGCCGCGCGCTCGACCGCGCACGGGAGGACTTCACGATTCTGACGGAAGCGGCGCGTCTGTTCTCAACGGGACTCGAGAACGTTCCGGAACTCATTACCAAGCAGTCGCAAGAGCTGCGGGAGGCAACGCGGCAGCGTGACAAGCTGGTGGAGGATCTCGCGGGGTTCGAAGCCCGGGAGTTGTGGCGAAACGCTCCGGAACGTGGTGGGGTGCGCGTGGTGCGCCGCGAGTTCCAGTCGGAGGAAGGGAAAAAGGCCAAGCTGATGGCGCGCGCGGTGACGGAGAATCCCTCGGCCATCGCCTTGATGGGGGTGAAGGGCAAGCCCGCCACGCTTTGCTTCTTGCAGTCGCCGGGTGGAAAGCTGAGCATGGCCGAAGTCCTCAAGCAGACGCTCGAGAAGTTCGGCGGGAAGGGCGGTGGGTCGAGGGATATCGCGCAAGGTGGCGGCCTCGCGGAAGAACAGTTGGAAGAGGCCTTGCGCTTCGCGGAGACCCTTCTGGGTTGAAGGTTGGCGGCTCTTCATCGGCCGTGCTATATTTCTAGATGTCCATGGAAAGTGTGGGCGCGTAGCTCAGTTGGGAGAGCGCGGCGTTCGCAACGCTGAGGTCGAGGGTTCGAATCCCTTCGCGTCCACCAAGAACCTCGAATGCAATGCCCTAAATGTAAGCAGGAGAATTCGGAGACGGTCGTGTATTGTGTGCGCTGCCACACTCCCTTGAAGTATGTGTGCCCGGCTTGTAAACACGTTCAGGCGCACGGTGGAAGCTGCGAAAAGTGTGGCGTGGATTTTGCAAAGTATGCCGCGATGCTGGTCTTTCAAGCCAAAGATCAGGCGGCGGCCAACCGGCAGCGTGCCAAGGGGCGAACCGCCGTATGGCGGCAGATTTTCCTGCTCCCCATCACGGGGGGACTCTCGCTCATCAAGTTTTTCTTGGGAAAATTGCGGGGGGATTAAAATTCTCACCGCGGGGTCTGGAAGGGTGTGGCTTCAGTCGCGCCCTTCCGCACAGATGCCCATGCGCCTGCGGCGCGCCACTGATGATGAAAATTCGCGAAGCGCCTTGGAGCGGTAGCAGCAGCTACCGCTTTCCGCATTCGGTTCATACGGCAAATGAATATGGGGCGGAGGAGCAAAGGCGGTAGCTGCTGCTACCGCACTCCAAAGCGTGGTGAAGCCCCATTAAATATGAGGATTGTTCGATAATTTGGACAGCGCGTCGTGGGAGGTTTTCCCACAGACTCTCCGCCCGCTCGTAAAGATGGGAAGCTCACACTCCGGGGTCAGCTTCTATTTTTGCGCCTTGCTGGCCAAGTAGCGCTTGGCTTTCGCCAAGAGCTCCTTGGCTTGCGGCACGTCTTCGATAGCCTTTTGTACGAGGGGATCGTTGGCAATGCTGATCTCGTCTGCCTCGTTTTCACCGAAAATCGAGCCCACCAACTGGATGCGAATGCGGGTCTTGACGAAATCCAGGTTATCCTTCAGGTCTTGATCGGAAAAGGCAATGCTTTCCTTATTCAGATACTGCCGGAATTCACCCAGAACCTCGTCCGTCACCTGGAAATCCGCGGGGATGGTTTTGTGCACACCCAGGTAGTATTTGCCAAAGTTGAAGAAGGCGCTGTGCTGAAGCAGCATTTCCTCGGTGGGGGTCAACTTGGGTTCGGGCACGCGCACGTCGGGAGTAATTCCGCCTCCCCCGAACACTTCGCGCCCGCCATCGGTGAGGCGGACTTCGGTGTGGTTCTCTTTGGTACTCTCCGGGTGATAGTAGTAGTCGTAGAGAGAAACGTTTTCATAATCGCGCTGAATCAGGCGCCCGCTGGGGGTGTAATAGTGGGCGGTGGTCAGCGCCAGGCCGGTGTGCTCGCTGAGAGGATACACGGTCTGAACAAGGCCCTTTCCGAAGCTCGGCTCGCCCATCACCAAGGCTCGATCGTGATCTTGCAGCGCCCCGGTAACAATTTCCGCGGCGCTCGCGGTCATGCGATTAATCAAGACCACGATAGGATATTCATTGCCGTTGTCACCCTTGGTGGCGTAATAGCGTTTTTCCTGGGAGTGCCTTCCGTAGTGGTAAACAATGAGCTGGCCTTTCTCCAGGAAGTGGTCAGAGACTTCCACAGCCTCTTGCAGCAACCCGCCGGGGTTGCCGCGCAGATCGAGAATGAGCCCTTGCAGGTTCTTATCCCCGAGCTTTTTCAGCATCTCGCTCAGTTCATCGTTGGTGTTCTCATTGAATTTGCTGATGTGAATATAGGCGACGCCGGGGCGAATCAGGAAGCCGTCATCCACGCTTTTCTGGGAAATCTCATCGCGCACGATATCGTATTCCAGGGGCTGGTCGTAGCCCTCGCGGCTGATGGTGACATGAACCCGCGTCCCTTTGGGGCCCTTGAGCATTTCCGCCACCTGAGAGGTGTTCAGGCCCTCGGTGGGTTTGCCGTCAACCTTTTCGACCAGGTCGCCGGGGCGCAGGCCGGCGCGGAATGCCGGGGAGCCGGGGATGGGGGCAACGACCACCGTGACCAGCTTGCCCATTTTGCCGGGGCGGGCCTGGATCGACATGCCAACGCCGTAGTATTTCCCTTCCTGATCTTCACGCAGCAGCGCGAAGGCGCGGGGGTCAAAGAAATTGGAGTGCGGGTCGAGGGTGCGGAGCGCGCCCGGTATCGCCCCCACGTTGCCGTTGGTGGGGCCGTAAATCGCCAGGTCGGGGTCGACAGCATCCGCGTAATTCTGCTCTATAACATCGAAGACGCGTGTGAACTCGGTCAAGCTGGCCTTGACGTCCGAGTCATCACTCCCGGCGGTGGCTTCGACTTGCCGCCCGTAGATTCCTCCTAGAAGCGCACACAGAACGACCGTCGAAAAGATAAACCAAACCACCCGCCGTGCATGTTTCATAGATTGGCAGCTCCTCACCCTGTCAAGCTAGTATAACACAGGGCGGTGAGACCGAAAAGACGCCTTCGCCCTCACCCGCTGCTTGTATGATGCCCATGAAGAGCTTAGGGTTTCGATGGGCATCAAATTCCTACCCAAGTGCCGGTAGTGGCGCATTTTGAGGTGCCACGGGCGTCCCGCCCGTGAATGGGCACGGCCAAGATGGCCGTGGCACATCCAAATGAATCACTGCCAAAGTGCCGTTCACCTTGACAACCTCTTGGGGCTCCCCTATGATGACCAAGAGGTGAGTTTTGTTTAACGGCTGGTTTCCCGAATTCGGTTTTATCTTGTTTATTGCCTTTCTGCTTTTCGGACCAAAGAAGCTTCCTGAAATCGCTCGGACATTGGGCAAGGGTTTAGGGGAGTTGCGTCGCGCGTCAAATGAACTAAAGACTTCACTGGAAGAGGAAATTAAGAATTTGGACCGCCACCAGGATAGCGTGTCCGAATCGACTCCCACGTATGGCCACAACGATCCAGAACCCTCCACCCCCGAAGAATCCGGACCCCGATCCTGAGGAAGTGCAGCTCGGCGGCAAGCAGATGTCGTTCCTCGAGCATCTTGAGGAGCTCCGGGTCAGGCTGCTGCACAGCGTCTACTCCATTCTCATCACCACCGGGATTTGTTTTTATTTTCGCAATCAAATCTACGCCTATCTTTCCAAGCCTCTCACCGATACGCTCAGCGCGCTGCACTTGCACCAGCAGCTCGTTTATACCAATCCCGTTGATCCCTTCAACCTTTACATTAAACTTTCCATCATGGGGGGGCTTTTTCTTGCTTCGCCCTACATCCTGTTTCAGCTCTGGCTTTTTATCTCGCCCGGACTTTACCGCAACGAAAAGAAATACATTTGGCCCTTCGTCCTGCTGACCACCGGCCTGTTCATGTCCGGTGGCTTTTTCGCTTACAAGCTGGCTTTGCCCAAGGCATTTCGTTTCCTGCTGGAGTTTGCCTGGCAATTTCAGCCCATGATAACCATTAACGAATACTGGGACCTGGCGATTTCCATCGTGGTTGCGGTGGGCGTAGTCTTTGAGTTGCCGGTGGTGATTTTGCTGCTCTCCATCTTTGGCATCGTCACGCCCAAATTCCTCTTAAAGAACTTTCGCTATGCGGTCCTGTTGACGGCGGTCGTCGCTGCCGCCATTGTCCCGACCAACGATATGGCGACCATCTTCGTCGTGTGGATTCCGCTGCTGGGCCTATACGTCTTGAGCATCGGACTATCCTGGCTCGTTTACTTCAAGAAAAAGCAAAAGTCGAAAAATGCCGAAGCCTAAGCGTCAAGCAACCTGGATTGGGCTTGGGGCATGCACCCTTCTGCTCCTTCTTGCTGGTCCCGATGGGCTTCCGGCCGCGGGAGCGGCTCAGACTTTTGACGGCGCGCGGGCTTTTGGGGATTTGAAGCGCCTGGTGGACTTCGGGCCGCGTCCCGCAGGTTCCCCGGCTCTGGAGGAGGCGCGGCGCTGGATCATCCAACAGCTCAAGCCAACGGGGGCGCAAGTGGAAGAGGATTCTTTCACGGCCTCAACCCCCGTGGGCAGCCTCCCCATGACCAATATCATCGCCAAGTTTCCGGGTACACAGTCGAAAGTGGTGATGGTGGCAGGTCACTACGACACGAAGCGCTTTGAAGGTTTCCGTTTTGTCGGTGCGAACGACGGTGCGTCAAGCGCGGCGCTGCTCCTGGAACTGGCGCGTGTTCTGATGGGCCGCCAGCATGCCTTGACCTACTGGCTGGTTTTCTTTGACGGGGAAGAAGCCGTGCGGGAGTGGACGGCGACAGACAGCGTTTACGGCAGCCGGCGCATGGTCGAGAAGCTCTCCTCCGTGGGCGAGTTGGGGCGCATCCGGGCGATGATCCTGGTGGACATGATCGGCGATTCCCACTTGGTTATCCATCGCGAGGCGGATTCCACGCCTTGGTTGACGGATCTGGTGTTTGCCGCCGCCCATCGCCTGGGGTACGCGAAAGAGTTTTTGGATTCCCCGACTGCTGTCGGCGACGACCACATTCCTTTTGTGAACGCCGGAGTGGCGGCAGTGGATCTGATTGATTTTGAGCCCGACGACGGCTACTGGCATACTGCTAAAGACACGGTCGAACATTGCAGTCCCCTTAGTTTGACGATCGTCGGCCGCGTCGTTCTTGCCACGCTCGACGACCTCGAGAAGTCACCGCACGCAAAATAGCAACCCGCCTGACCCAACCCTGATAGCATTACGAATTATTCGCGCATGAACAGCCTTGGGCCGTGGATCATCTTCATCGTTTTTGTGCTGGCGCTCCTGGCGCTGGACCTGGGAGTTTTCAACCGGCGCCCCCACGTCATCACCACCCGTGAGGCCGCCTTGTGGAGCATCTTCTGTGTGGCCCTTGCACTTGCATTCAATCTGGGTGTTTACCTTTGGCGCGGTCCGCAGGCGGGATTGGAGTTCTTTACCAGTTACCTGTTGGAGAAATCCCTATCGGCCGATAACATTTTTCTGTTTGCGGTGATTTTCGACACCCTGGGAGTGGGGGCGGAGTACCAGCATCGGGTTCTCTTTTGGGGGGTGCTGGGTGCGCTCATAACCCGCGGGGCCTTCATCACCGGCGGGGCTCAACTGGTCCGGCATTTCCACGGGGTCCTCTACCTGTTTGCCGTCTTCCTTTTGTTCACGGGCGTGCGGTTGCGCCTCAAGAAGAAGAAACCCTATGATCCCACGCGCAGTGGGGCGCTGCGCCTGGCGCGGAAGGTGTTCCCCGCTTTGGACCGCGCCCCAGGCGGGCGATTCTTTACCCGCTCCGACGGCCGCTGGTGCGCGACCCCGCTATTCCTGGTGTTGGTCATGATCGAGGTTGTGGATGTAACTTTTGCCATGGATTCCATTCCCGCCATTTTCGCGGTTACGCAGGACGCTTTCATCATCTTTACTTCCAACATCTTCGCGATTCTGGGCCTGCGCTCTTTGTATTTCTTGCTGGCGCGCGCCATGGCCCGATTCCGATATCTGCGAACGGGGCTGGCGATGATCTTGATCTTTATCGGGACTAAGATGCTGCTGGCCTTTTGGGTGCGGATTCCCACCGGGGTTGCCCTGCTGGGGATTGTCGCCATCCTGGGGAGTGTGGTTTTGGCTTCTCGTTATTCAAAGTAAACAGCGGAATGCTTCGAGACGTAAGAGTGCCGGGCGGGCTTGGTCTCATCCTTCAGGGGGAAGTCAACGCGGTAGTGAGCCCCGCGGCTTTCTTCCCGGGCCAAGGCCGAACGGGAAACCACGCGCGCGACGGCCAGGCTGTTAGCTGTCTCACAGGTCTGGCGAGAGGGAGGGTGCAGTTCTTTCAATTGGATCTCTTCCAGCCGTTTTACCGCCTCGCCAAGCTGCTTGCCATGGCGGATGATTCCAACCTTGTCCCAAAGGATGGCACGCACTTCCTCCGCCGCCTTCTGGAAATCGGTGGTGGGCAATGACCCCGCGGGCGCCGGCGTGGCCTTGGTCGGCGGAGCAACCCCGTCGGGTTTCCCCATTCCAGAAGAGAGCGCCTTCGGCCGGTAATTGTCGAGCATGGCCAAGGCGGCCCGGGCGCCGAACACCAATCCTTCCAGCAGAGAATTGCTCGCCAGGCGGTTAGCGCCGTGAACTCCGGTGGCCGCCACCTCACCGGCGGCGAAGAGCTGGGGGAGCGAGGTTGCGCCCTGGAGGTCCGTCGCCACCCCTCCCATGGCATAGTGAGCCGCGGGACGGATCGGAATGAGGTCTGTCATGATGTCGATATTGTATTGCAGGCAAGTCGCGTGAATGCGGGGAAAACGCTTCCGGACATGGTCGGGGTCCAGGCTTTGAAGGTCAAGGTAAACACATTCGCTGCGGGTCTTCTGCATCTCCGTGATGATGGCGCGGGCCACGATGTCGCGCGGAGCAAGCTCCGCAGCTTCGTGGTAGTGCGGCATGAAGCGCTCGAGCAGGACGTTACGCAAGTATGCGCCTTCACCTCGCACCGCCTCGGAAAGTAAAAAGCGGGGCGCCCCTTTGACATACAAAGCGGTGGGATGAAACTGCACAAACTCCATGTCGCTCAGCAGCGCCCCGGCGCGATAGGCCATGGCCACGCCGTCGCCGCAGGCCACGGAGGGGTTGGTGGTTTCCTTGTAGACGTGGCCCAAGCCGCCGGTGGCGAGCAATACGGCGTGCGCCGGAGTGTATTTTAGCGTGGAGGCTTTTTCGTCCAGGTGAGTGACCCCTGCGACGGCGCCGTCTTCAACCTGCAGGTCGGTCGCGAAGGAGTGGGGAAGCAGGCGGATGGAAGGCAGCGACTTGGCCTTGGCCATCAGGGTGTGCAGGATCTCGCTTCCCGTCGAGTCTCCGTGGGCGTGAAGGACCCGCGAACGGCTGTGGGCCCCCTCCCGGGTGAAAGCCAGCTTGGTGCCGTTGCGGTCGAAGCGCATGCCCCATTCGATGAGCTGGTGGATTTGCTGCGGCCCTTCTTCCACCAGGATGCGCACCGCTTCTTCGCGACAGAGGCCGTCGCCGGCGCGAAGTGTGTCGTGCAGGTGCAGGGTAATTTCATCGTCTTCACTGATCGCCGCGGCAATTCCTCCTTGCGCGTACTCCGTGCTGGATTCGTACAAGTCGTCCTTGGTGAGGACAAGAACGTGGCCACTGCGCGCCAGCTCGATCGCCGCCCGCATCCCGGCGATTCCCCCGCCCAGGACAATGTAGTCCACCTTGGCTTCCTTGCGTGTCACCATGAGAATCTCCATCATAGCTTTCGCGGGGCGGCTCCGCAACCTTGACGAGGTGTTAGGTGCTGTTTCTCCGGTTGCCGCCCTTTCGGGTGCGTGGTATGAGTAGAAGATGGCTTTAAACTGCCGACCCGCCGACGAGGAGTCATGAAACGACTGCGAGTGAAATCGAGCGCCCGTGAATATGATGTCATCGTGGGGCGCGGAGCGTGGCGCGCGCTGCGCCGTCTCAAAGGTTACACCGGCGTGTTCGTGCTGACAGAGCCGGGCTTGTGGGAGCGTTGGGGAAAGAGGTTCGCGCGCGACCTCCAGTTCGGATCCGTCC